>Ga0126342_10018095_pt1 | contig 12113 bp, 11 predicted proteins | sample Cyp1metagenome_FD_92528 | JGI IMG/M metagenome (GOLD analysis project Ga0126342, IMG submission 92528) | Coral microbial communities from Lord Howe Island, Old Settlement Bay, Australia - Cyphastrea 1 metagenome | ecosystem: Host-associated > Invertebrates > Cnidaria > Coral ... | reverse complement strand
ATTCTATTAAGATCTAATTGACGTAAGCCATATCCAAATTTTTATGGTTCAGAGTTGCTTATTATTAAGGGGTGGTCAAGAAACTAGCCAGAAGGTACCCCCCTACCTACCTGGTGGGGGGGGTTGATTAATCCGATGTTGGCATTACCCCAAAAACCAAATTCAAAGGTAAATTGAGAGAATAAACACATGTCATTCACCATATTTTACCATTATTTCAACAGGAAATTCAAGTTTTTCTGCATCTTCTGGGGTTTGCTATACCTTCCGGCAATCAAACATGGCAATGGACAAAACCTGCAGGACGTGAGAGCACGGTCAGCCCTGGCCGATCGGCCGTGGGTCTGGCCACGGACCTCGCGGGTCGAGGACTTTCGATGTCAGGCCGGGGGCTGTTTGAATGTCAAGATGGGATGGGGCACCTGCAAATCATCCTAACATATCGTAACATGGGTCATGTTTGATGGGGGGAACGCTTTTGATTTTGGGGTAGCCCGGGACCTAGAAAACCACCATAAAATCTGCTCTCGTTTGCTATCGTCCCAGGTCACTCAGATGGTCCGCATGGCCAAATGCCTGTCAAACGCGGATGGACATCGGAGGGTCACTTGGTATGATTTGCGTGTCGAGTTGGACAAGTATCAGCGAATCATGGGAGATTTGAATAGATTTGAATAGATTTGTTTGGTTGGTTCTTCGTTGGTTTGGGTTGGGTTGGTTAGGTTGGTTGGTAATATCCACCAATAAGGTGGTGGTGAACATGAGGAACATTGCCGTGGGGATCCGTGGGGAGATATGTATAGATCAAATATATAAAATTGTATATTATATTGATATGTATCAGTTGTAATATTCGATCAATTATATTTTGTATATATATATCAAATATATCACTTATATTGTATTATATACATATCAGTTGTAAGCTATAAGATCAGAAAGCGAGAGTAGACCCCAGACACCCAATGTTTCTCTTGATCTCCAGGGGGATGTAGCCGAACTGGGACCCGATGAGCCTGTCGCCTTTCCTGTGGGATGAACGTACGGCCATAAAAATGGCTGCCATTGATTTCAGAGTCACACAGGAGATAAGGGATGAAAATCCCAATTTTACGATAGATTTTTGCGATGAAGTCGAAAGATTATAAAGCTTTCACAAACAGATCATAAGGGTTGAGTGGACAATAGGTAGGTGCTTTGATTTTCTTCTTGGTGTAACAATGGGGGGTAGCAAGCCTGGAAGCATGGTTTCTGACCATTCTTTTCTCAATGCCTTTATTTTTTCATAGGGTTATGGGTCAAAATGATGGTGCCCCACGGAGGCTCCAAATGCACCAAATGCACCAAATGCACCACATTCTTCGGGATCATCCAATGTTATCGCCAACCTGATGGGGACCCAGCTCTTGAGATTAAGAACAAATACCCTCTGGTAAACTAACATAACTATGGAAAATCACCATTTTCAATGGGTAAATCCACTATAAATCATCATTTTCAATAGCAAACTGTTAAATTACCAGAGGGTAACTTTGCATATGAAATCCGGTCATCTCAATGGGAGATCTCCAGGATCCTAAATTGATGGAGCTAGCCATATGAATTGGTGGTATATCCCCTGAAATTTAGCCCTGATATATATAGGCCTTATATATGGAATCGGTACCTCCAATAAATCGGTTCCTGAAATGGACATTGATCATATGTCTCCAATACATTCTTATGTGTATATGTCTCTTATACCTCCATGATATATCATTATATCACAGATATCATGGGGTTTGTACCCTGTAGCACCCCCCCCACCCCAAACCCCCCCCCAAGAAAAAGACTCGTTTGACACATGGAAACTACGGGAACAATCCTAGTTTCACATTTTTCAGCATTCTGTTGGGGAAGCCATTTTTTTACAAATTCTTGGTTAAATGACCATTTTTCATGGTTACATCCCATGAAATATCCAGATATATGCAATTTGTTTCCAAGCTTTGTCCGTGGATATAACCTGAAAAATAACAATGGATTTATGGTTCATTAAGCAACATATATATATATATTTGGGATGCCTACCCACTATACCACCATTTTTCTTCGTGACATCCAGATATATCCAATGAAACATCCAGATATATCCCAGATATATCCAGATATCCATGCTGAAAATCCAATGATTCATGATTTTCCTGGTCCCTGAAAGGGGATATAAGCTGCTGTTCTTCTCGCATGAAACATAGGGATTTATGGCCATGCGTCATCCCGTCAAAATTCTAGAAAGCAACTTAGCTATCATAGAAAAATCAGCGCTAAATCTGAAAAATCCAATAAAATCTCGATTAAAACTGCTATAATTCCCATGAAATCCCCATTAAATCCTATTAAATCACCATTAAATCAGTTTTTTTTCAAAAAAAAAACACATTTGTCGGTTGGTGAAATCCCCTACAACGTTGGACCATCTCTGGTAGCAAGGTCATCTTGTTGCTGGGTGCACCGGGCGCTGGGAAGACGGCCACCTGTTGGGGGAACCCAGCAAAGTTGGTGGAGGATATAAGTTCACTGGATATATATATATAGTAGTTGTATAATATAGTTATATATATATAGTTATATCGGTTGTCGTGTATATCACGTATTATATCCATTTAACTGGATGATATTTTAGATATTAAGGATAGATTTTGAAGCATGAAACTATAGGGATATAAGTGAAGCGGATATGATCATGTTGATGGATATAACTTAACTGGATACAATACATGGCAACCGGGGTTTTGAACACTGCTCAAGTGATCTTTGTTATACCCTCTGGTAATGTCAACGTAGCTATTGAAAATGGTCCATTTATAGTTTATTTACCCATTAAAGGTTGTGATTTTCGATCGCTATGTTAGTTTACCGGAGGGTATAAGTTAAGATAGTTAAGTGATGTTAAGTGGAGATGATATGATATAATTTCGTAATTGCTGAATGATGCCTGGTTGATTAGTTGGGAGATTATGCTACCCTGGATATACTGGGGATTAGAATCCACTGGAACCCCTATTGCCCTATTACCCAACCAGTAGAATGGAATGACAGAGGGATTTATTTCACACTGCTCAATGGGCAAATGAGCTGGATGAATGGGATACCATGGGGAATCGCCAGCAAATAATGGGATATATTACATATATATATATATGGGGGAATATGACCAACATCATAGGAAATTTGGTCATATTAATAGGGAATATGATGATAAACGATTAAGTTTCAGGGTGCCCTAATCTCAGTCAAATTCATAATATGCGCGATATGATTGTAAATACAGTATCACTAGTTTGATATTATATATTTTTATATGATAATCCCTGTCCCTGTATGATGCAATATCATAGGTTGCAAATGTCACTCAATTTTGGCTGTAGTGCATAGAAAAACGTGCAACATAAATATAAACATACTACCAGCGTAATTGATCATAATGGCTACATAGCATTCAAATTGATTCGATGATGACTATTTCGGTACCTTGTGCCCTTACATTGTATAACCTGTCATTCGAGCATAATTGCGGACGGGACTGACAGCTGTCTTGGATTCGATGCTTGGATGCGCTGATCCTCTACAACAATCATCTCATTTCTTTATATTTTTCTCTGGTGCAAACCCACTCGCATTGTTCCATGGCTGTGGGACATTTACACTGTTTTTGTTTTCCCATTATATCCCTATTGTGGCTGTGTTGTTTTCCCATTCTGAGACAATTCAAAAGTTGGTGGAAATCGATGGGTTATGGGTGCTATAAATCAGCCCCAGATGATAAGTTTATGGCATTGGGTTTACCATGGTTTACCACACTATTTGCACTTAAAGCTATGTGTTAGTAGTTTTTTGAAGATCCCATCAACCTTATTTGCGAAATTTCCAAAAGCAGTGCTTGTTGGGTTTCAAACTCTTGATCTGACACTAGTGCATCACGGATTGCAGGGCACTCAAAACCGGAATGGAACCTTGGAACCCTTACTGCTCTTGGGTTGGAAAACGTGGTAAATCTGCTGGTAATCTCTCTGAAAATCACAGGACACCGGACACCCAATCAACATTCAATGGGTTCAATGACTGGCAAAACTAAGGGATTTCTGAACAGGATGGGGCCCCCCAGTTATAAGTTGGTTTATAAACCATTACAATCCCCATTAACTAGTTCGTTATATCTAGCATAAACCATAGAATTCATCCACTTATAAACCAACGGTTCACGCTATCGACTGGGGGCCTCATCCTGAAGGTGAACTCACCATTTAGCTGGATGAACTCAATGATCCCCAGATTTGGTTGGGTAGTAGATCCCCTTGTTGGATCGTTGAAATACTCGGTTTGATGGTCAAATCCCCAAAAAATCGGATGATCAAAATGTCGACATGTCTGGGATAGTTCAATCCATATTTGGATAGGTACCCTCTGGTTTTTACATACAAAAAGCTATGGAAAATGGCCATTGAAATAGTGAGTTTTCCCATGAAAATTGGGGGATTTTTCCATCGTTTTTTGTATGTTGACCAGAGGTTATATCACCATTAATCACCATTGATCACCATTAATCCCATCCTTATTAACCACTATTAACATCTATTAACCACTATTAACCATTATTACCAGGGGGTGTCAATTATCATAACCCACTACCATCCCATTAATAGTTGATTTGCCCATTAATAATGGTTAATATCACCAGGCCGGGTACTTCCCCATGGTCGTCTCGACCTGGTGAAATCCGATTTCTCCGCCGAGGCCGGGAGTTCTGCAACCACTTCAGCGGGCCGGGGCGTCTCTTTGGCGGCCGTGTGCTGTTCCTGCAGAGCCAGGCAGCCAGGGGAAACTCATGGGATCTACTGAAACCAAAACCCCTGTTGCTTGATGATTAGTTCGGATCATATACTATATAATCTATATATATATATTATATATATATATATGGATTCTATGTATGCATGTATCAACTAATATATATATATATATATATATATTTAATTGTAAATACATGTTTGTAAATGTAGCATACATCATTTCCATTAAACAGTGTTCGCCACCTCGTTTCTACGGCTCCAGATCGGGATGATCCCGGTGGAAACCATTGATACTTCCGCATTTTTCATGATTAAAACCACATGTTCCATGGTAAAAACCACGTTTTCCCACGGTAAACCACCCATATTCTCGTGGTTTCACCGTTTCACCCGTCCAATTTCTGATCCCCGCAGCGCTGCCATGGCAGGTCCTGCGAGGCGCAGCCAACACGGCCGGCGGCTCGATGGAGGATTTCCTGCGCCAGGCGACGCAGGGTTTTGGCAGGGTTTTGGCTGGTGATTAATGATGATTAATACCATGGTTAAATCATCCTGAAAATAGTTATATAAATATGGTATAATATCCATTAATGGATGGCTAAATGGTGTGTGTATAATAGATGATTAATACCATGGTTGGTGGTTAATCACTGGTTAATGGGATTATATACCAATAATAGTGGTGAATGATGGTTAATGGTTAATAATCACTGGTATACCATGGTTGGTGGTGACTGGAACCATGGAATTTTGAACCACCAACCAGATATAAATATATTTGGTAGATGATTAATAGATGATTAATAGATGATTAATAGATGATTAATAGATGGTATGAAGTGATGATTAATAGCATGGTTGGTGGTTAATAATCACTGGTTAATGGGATTATATACCAATAATATCCTGAAAATAGTACATGTTTATATATATATATGGTATATATTATATATATGGTATAATATCCATAAATGGATGGCTAAATGGTGTGTGTATATATATATATATATATGTATAGTTATTCCATATACTGGTTGGTGGTGACTGGAACCATGGAATTTTGAATGACTTTCCAGAAACAGTTGGGAATGGAATGTCACCATCCCAACTGACGAAGTCATATTTTTCAGAGGGGTAGGTGATGATTAATACATGGTATACCCACATGATACATAGATGATTACTGGATTTTAGTGGTTTACTGGATTTTAATGGAATTTAATGGGTTTTTCCATATATTGGGAATAATCATCATCCCAACTGACGAACTCCATCATTTTTCAGAGGGGTTGGTTGAAACCACCAACCAGATTAATAGATGATTAATAGATGGTGTAAACCATGAATAGATGGTATAAATCGATGGTTAACCATCCGACAAATCACCAGGAATAGGTGGTATAAACATGATGAACAGATGATTAATAGATGATTAATATAGCTAATAATTATATGGTAATTGTGATGATTTAGAGGTACAATATTTTATTATATCCAAATGGTTATCCAGTTACTAAGTGGGATGAGGATGATTTAGAGGTACCACATTGAAATATATAGATAATCCCGAATGATATCAAGGATTAGGATTGATAATCCCCAATGACACCCTACAATCCTCTATAATCATCCAGATATTTTGTTCGAGGATTGTAGGGTATCTGGATGATTTATATATTTAGATAGATTATAGATGATTCATCGATATCCCAAAATATTTGCATGATTTAGATATTATAGATTATAGTGATTATCCAATTTGGTACATAGCATTGATAAAGTTCTTCGAGGTACCACATTAAAATCTGGTTGGTGGTTCGGAACATGTTTTATTTTCCATTTCATATATGGGTTGTCATCCTTCCCATTGACGAACTCCATCATTTTTCAAGATGGTGATTGCACCACCAACCAGGTTATTGTTAACCATCATTAACCATATAATAACCATATATTAACCATTATTAACAGTATATCAACCATATATTAACAGTATACCATCATTAACCATATAATAACCATATATTATATAACAGTGTATTAACCACCAACCAGTATAGATAACCCCCCAATGATATGAACATATTTCAATGATCCGATGGAAAGTCCATGATTTTTCTCCGCTGAGTGGGATGATTCGAAGCCATCGTCATCCGTGGTTGACTGGAAATCCAAACTGGGTAGCCCCTGAGTCCGAAACGGACATCGAAACATCAATTCTTCATTTTGGCCATGAACATGTGGAGAAGTATAGAAACCACAAGGAAGTATGGTAGTATAATGGTAGTATAATGGTAGTATAATCACATAATTGAAGCCATAATACCATAATTAATCATCCAGTATGTTAAATACCATAATAGATTCAATCTTTCTGATCATTTAACATAGCAAACTGGAAACCATAATGTTTACAAACGCTAAGCCATCATGTTTATCATCTATGTTCATGGGCCATTTTCCATGGCTATGTTAAATAGCCAAAGCTTAATTCCAGAATTCTATAGTAGACAATAGGTCATAGGGTAATATGGCTTCCATGATAATGGATACTGGATACTTATATAGATGATTTCTATGGATACACTGTAGATCTGATAATATAGATATTACTATGGGTAGACTATGGGTATTACTATTGGTATTATTATGGATAGACTATGATAGTAGATATAATTGTAGAATACTATGGATAATGGTAGAAACCATAGATAATAGATATTCTATGATTATGTTTGAATAAATTCCTCAAGATGTAAGGGAACCTCAAACAAATCCATAGTCAATCATCATTTTCCCAATCTGAAATGGCCATAACTGAGGAGTATACCCCATTTTCAGACACACTCATTTTGTTCAATGATTTGTCTATTACCCTCTGGTAAACTAACATAGCCATTGAACATGGCCATTTATAGTTGATTTACCCATAAAAAATGGTGGTTTTCTATAGTTATGTTAGTTTACCAGAGGGTAGAAATGGTGATTTTCCAGTTTGCAAACGGTTCGTCATTACCAGATGGTATTTTGGTGGATTGATAGTTCACCATCACAAATGGGGAAACACAGGAATTCATCGATGACTGGTTGGTGGTTTGGAACCATGGAATTTTATGAATTTCCATCATCCCAACTGACTCATATTTTTCAGAGGGGTTGAACCACCAACCAGATTTTGATTTGGGATGATACTGAATCCGTGGAACTGCTCAAGATGCTAAAGTTCGAGAAATCTTTGGATTTGGAATGAAAATCGGAACTCAAGTTAACTAAAATTCAAAGTGAATTTCACATAATCCAATCGCTGCAAGGTATTTCACATGGACTCAGATAACTGGCTAAGTTCCAAATGCAACTAGGTAAGTCCAATGTATAATGTCAACCATGGATTAATAAACCATGGTTTATTAATTAGGGGGGTACTCCTCCAATAGTCATAATCTAATACTTAAATGGTACCCTCCCAATTAAACAGCCTAGGGGTTTATTAATCCAGGGTTGACATTATTTGGGTTGAATCATGACTACAAAACCATTGAATCGTGATGGTTTTGCAACTGCATAGAAAGTTGGGTAAAGCATCCCATCGAACATCCCAGTGGTAAGATGAATTGGGTTCCATCCAATTTTGGTTGGTCCACTCTGGGCTAAATCCAGCTTTGAAATCGAAGATCCTCTATGGTTGGGTTGCTGATTTTGTCATATCTTAATTTTCTCGCTTGGTTGGGTTGTTGATTCTCTCCAGAATCATGTTGCTGATGCCGAGGGATAGTACTCCAATGATGGGATGTTGAGTTTTTTTCCAGCAATCTCTTACCCTCTGGTAATTTAACATAGCTATTGAAAATGGCCCAGTCGAAATAGTTGATTTTCCCATTAAAAATTGTGATTTTCCATAGTTTTTTGTATGTTTACCAGAGGGTATGCCTTTCAGGCATCTGCCCGCATGGGATGTTTTTTGCTCTTAATTTTGCCCACATGGGAGGCATTGACGGAGATCTCCACCACGGTCCAGGGTCAAGGGTGGGAGTCTGAGACACGGTGCAGCTGGTGCTGAGACGGTGGGATAGGGCCTAGGGATCTCCCGAACATTGCCATATTTTTCATGGGAAAAGTATGGAAAAGCGATAATTCATCAATGATTTCCCCTTGGGATCCTCTCTGGAGTTTTGTTTTGCCATCATTTGATGATCAACCAATGGTCCATTGCATTTGGGGGTACCAAATTTCACCATGACCAACAACATTTAGCCTCTGGCTATGACTAACATAGCCATGGTATAGATGGCCCATAGAAATAGATGGTTTACCGAACTTAATAGCATGGTGATTTTCCATTGCAAACTGTTAGTCATAACCAGATGGTAAGTCAAGTTCGACTGTCCTTTTTGGTCTCCGTGAAACATCTTTGGGAATAGCACCCTGAACGTGTCCACCTCGGATTGAGAAACTCTGGTTGAAGAGAACTGGAAGGGCTTGCTCTGCTATTACATGGTACCCCAGAATACAACAACCAAGAATGATATTGCGGCTGGAACACGGGTGTAACCCACAGCCTCTCGGCTTTCACCATTTATAACTATATGTACTGGTTGGTGGTTTGGAAAATATTGGAAAATGGCTTTTATTTATCCCATATATATTGGGAATGTCATCATCCCAACTGATTAATATTTTTCAGAGGGGTTGAAACCACCAACCAGTTATGTATGTATATATATACGTATACATATTGCCAACATAGATTATTATAGTTATATCATCTTTGCAGTTAGGCTGTATTGCGTCCTACTCACCATTCATAAAAGGATATCAAAAGGTTAAGTTGTACACAGATGCATTTCCATTGGTCCGGCGAGCTATAGATGCCCCCCATGGCCATGGTCATGAGCCGGTTCTTAACCGGAAGGTGTTTGGAACTGGCTTAAACCGATTTACTCGTATTCTGGATGGCTGTCTGGTGTGTGTATATATATATACTGGTTGGTGGTTTGGAACATTTTTTTATTTTCCCATAGTATATGGGAATGTCATCATCCCAATTGACGAATTCATATTTTTCAGAGGGGTAGGTTGAAACCACCAACCAGCAATACATATCCACACCAAAAACGGATGGCTGATATACACCCTTTTTAGCCGCTGGGTGTTCGGTGTGGCACGGTCCAAGGTGGATACATGCACGGAATTTATGATTTATCACATTTGTTTCCCCAAATGTGGGAAACCCAATGTCATAAACCAGGCCGAAAATCACCATTTTCATGGGTGCTATAAACCATCCCCAAATGGTAAGGTTATGGCATTGGGACCCAAGTTTTGGGCATCCAGACGGTTCAGATCCTAAGAGTGGCCTATTTGTGAGTCACTAAACTGGGTCCCTTTTTTGGGGAATATTAAAATAAATCAGAATCAAAGATTCAAACCCAATGAAACATGAACATCGGAACTGTTTCAGAACTATTTTTGAAGATTTAACATCCAAATGCAACTTGGTCATATCATTAATAGTTTTTTTTTAAAAAAAAAACAAAACATAGATTTCACCAATATACCCTCTGGTAAACTAACATAACTATGGAACATCACCATTTTTGAAAAATCCACTAGAAATGGTCATTTTCACTAGCTACGTTAGTGTTTACCAGAGGGTAGTCACCAAAAATCCAAGGATTTATTTCACATGATCCACCGATCGCTGACCTCGCTGGCCTCGCTGACCTCGCTGACCTCGAGGCTCTCTCTTCTGGTGATCGACGATCTTCACATCTTCCAGGAGCCGTTCGAAGCCATGGGACGATGGGTCAATTTCTTGGGACTGATACAACTTATACTTCGTTGGTGGTATAAATTATGATTAATAGATGATTAATAGATGATTAAAATATGATTAATAGATGATTAATAGATGATTAAAATATGATTAATAGATGATTAATAGATGATTAATAGATGATTAATAGATGATCAATAGATGATTAATAGATGGTATACCCACATGATTAATAGATGACTCGTTGGTGGTTTGGAACCTGAATTTTATTTTCCCCAATAGTTGGGATGATGATCCCATTTGACTTTTATATATTTTCAGAGGGGTTCAAACCACCAACCAGACTTATACTAGCTAATTTATTGGGTATTATGACAAGCTATAGGATTGGGAAAACATTGTCAAAAGCGTTTTCAACCCACTGGTATTTCATGAGATGGGATAGGTTTTTTGTTTAATGGCTCAGTGGCTCAGTTGGTGAAACATAGGTGAACGGAACTTGGGTATATGGAATATATATCCACACTTAGTTGGGTTAACCAGTGGGTCAATCCCAACAAAACAAGGGCATTTACAGCAGTAAGAGAAACAGCGGGTACACAAACTGGGTCAACCAAGTGTATGTGTCAGAATATATCTCGCATTTAGTTACTTCAAAACCAACCTTTCAGATAGGAATCACTGTTCATCTGTTTGAATATGTTTGAGAAAAGTGGCTCAACCGCCCGCCAGTGGATATAAAATCAACTTGTTAGCCAAGGCCAGGTTATTTTGGTTGATACAGTGTTGTTACTGTGGATGCTTGCGACATCCCGCACCAGTTGCTGGTGAAATTCCATGTTTATCCCTATCTAAAAAGTCCCATGATTTACACAGTTATGGCCCAACGAACAGTCATTTCTTTTGGGGGATTATTTCATGATCTATTTCACCAACTAGTTATTATAGTAGGATATATATATATATGGATATATAACTTATTTTTCACCTTAGTTATAGTAGTTATAATATGTTACCCTCTGGTAAACTTTACCCTCTGGTAAACTTTTACATAACTATGGAAAATCACCATTTTTAATGGGTAAATCCACGAACTAAATTTTCAATAGCTATGACTGTTCGTTGGGCCAAACTGCAGCGTCTATTTTGTTTGGGGACGATCCTCCGGAAGCCTGATTGGAGGTTCTATCCCAACCTGATTGGAGGTGATCAGCATGGTTGTTCCCATAGCTTTATAACCATTGCTACACACAGAAAAAACTATGGAAACAAGCTTGTAAATGTGAAAAATCGGCCCTGGAAATGTGAAAATGAATCCTGGAATTAACCTTTGAAATGTGGAAAATGCGGCCTCGGAAATGTGCAAAATGAACCCGGGAATTGTGGAGAATGAACCTTTGAAATGTGGAAAATGGACCCCTTAAAGTGTGGAAAAATCGCTTTTTAAACGTGGAAACTCGGCCTTGGAAATGTGGAAAATGAACCTTTGAAATGTGGAAAATGGACCCCTT
>Ga0126342_10018094_pt1 | contig 12114 bp, 11 predicted proteins | sample Cyp1metagenome_FD_92528 | JGI IMG/M metagenome (GOLD analysis project Ga0126342, IMG submission 92528) | Coral microbial communities from Lord Howe Island, Old Settlement Bay, Australia - Cyphastrea 1 metagenome | ecosystem: Host-associated > Invertebrates > Cnidaria > Coral ... | reverse complement strand
GAGCATTTCGTACGAGACTTCCTCCAATTTTGACATTTTGCAACATGACAAAAGGACAAGTTTTGCAGCTTCCCCCATAGACACGGCGAGGCCACAGGAAAACCAGAGACTGGAGACGAGACAGGTGGGAGCACCAAAACGAGCATTTCGTGCGAGACTTCCTCCAATTTTCACACTTTGTAGCTTCAAAATCGACAATGTCCTACGAGTTTCCTAGGAACCTCTTAATTTTGCTACCTCAAGATCGATGTTTCGTGCGAAGCTTCCGTCAATTTTCAGCACATGTCACAAAAAGCATCAAAAAGCCACGCCTGCCACGGCATTTGCACCTTGTCGCCAATTAACGCAGCCCTGCCAATGCGATATGCAAAAAACACGCAACACGACATGTCTATAAGTGCTGCGCCTGCCATGCAAAATGACGATGGACACGTCCAAAGTGCCACGAAAACTGCAACACATCTTTTGAAAACGTCGCCAAAGTATTGCGCATGCCACACAAAACGACTTTCGACACGTTACAGAACACGTCTGAATGTCACGAAGCGCCACGCCTGCCACGCGAAACGAAGCAACGAGACGTCTGAAACCTCCAAAAATGACCACCGCTGCAGAACTTACCATAGGCACGGCCATATAGCAATCGCGCGAACGGTTGCGAACGGTTGCGAAAGGTTGCGACCACAAACGCAACGTCGAGCGAACACACCCTCAACCCCCAGACCCCCAGAGTGAAACGGGAACCCTTGCTACGCATTCGGGAAAGAACCCGATTGAACTGGTAATCTAACATTGCTATGGAAATTTCAACTGATTTGTGATTTAAAATGATTTACCTATAAGATACCGCGATATTCCATAGCTATGTTAAATTATAAGAGGGTAGCATCACTTGCCAAAACAGAACAGATCGGAAAAACAGAGCTCTGTCCAGTTTTGTTCCTTTCTCGTCTCCCGCCTGTCTGTTGCAGAAAGCTTTTCGCGCGCCAACACTGCATCGCCTTCACGCAAGGTTACGAAGAATTCTGCATCGCTTGGGGCGCCATCCTGCGATCTAAATTGCAGGCCATCATGAGTTCATGTTGGGGACATACCGACGTGGTTCCTCTTGGGGAAATATGGATGACATTTCTGGACATACAGTATAGTGATATAATCATCCTGAAGTAGGTAGAAGATTACTTTTTAAAAAACTGGGAATATCGTTCAAATATCCATATTCTATCACACATATGGATGTTTCGGATTTTCTTGCGGGTGTAAATGTCAGAAATGAGGCCCCATCACCTATCATTCCCAAGAAAAGGAAAAGCACCAACTCTACTCAGCCGTGAACTTAGCAGCTCAGCCATCGACATCTGACAAACACGGATCCTGGGGAAAGAAAGCAAAAAACCCGCAACTGTGATGGCTGCAGATCGAAAACCTAGTGCTGATGTCATAGTTGGATGTGAATCCCTGTCTTTGGAAGTGGAAGAAGAGCCACAATCTCATGAAAACAAGGGTCAGGAGCTGATCCCTCACTATTCTGAAGATGATGCATCTTCGATTTTGCATCTTCCACTATCTTCTAAATGTTTAACCAAAATCCCAGTTGCTAAGTAGTTCTGAACCCATATACAACTGGGTACATGTATATATGGCTTCTATTGCCATGCTCATCTTGGGGGGCGCAGTTGAGGCTACAAATGGTAATCATTGCAATTAAACCTCCATAAGTTGGAATATGGGGCCCCTATAACTATAGTGAGATATGTGTATGTATACGTATACTCAATTATACTTATATGTATGTGTATGTGTTATACTGTAAATGTAAATGTATGTGTATGTGTTGTACTGTATATGTATATGTACACGTATATGTACGTGTATGTGTATGTGTTATACTGTAAATGTATATGTATGTGTATATGTATATGTATATGATTAAATAAATATATATACATATATATATCTGTGTATATATGCATATATATCATATTATATATTCGCTTTGTTCACTGGAACTGCACTTCCAAGTATGGGAGACGCTCTGGTAATTCAAAGGAGCTATTAAAATTTGAAATGGTGATTTATAGATGATGATTTACCTATGAAAAAAAAAATGGTGAATTTGGAATATGTTCCATGGTTTTGTTAAATTACCAGAGGCTATATCCCAGTTAATGAAAATACAATATGTGTTTATTTATTTATTTACTTAGCTGTTTATTTTACTTTTTATTGTTATTATTATTTATTGTAGATCATAGATCCACAAAAAAATATCCCCATTTCCAGCCATCCCAATCCCAACCCCTCGCCTTCAACGTCAACTCCACCTTCAGCCGGTCAGCTTGGTGGCTCAGCCTCCCACCACGCACCGCCAGCTGCAGATCCTTCGCAGATCCTCCGCAACGCAAGTTCTGCGCCTTCAACAGAATGGGCCCCGGATTTTCCAGGATCGCCTCAAGGAAGTCGGGACTGATAGGTCCCATGGGATAATCCAATCACTGTGGGGTTGAAGGGATTTTTCCAGAATCAGTTGAAGACATGTTCATGAAAGTAACGTCGAAGATTGATGAACATGGGGATTTAACTGATTTAACCATCGACACTTGATAAACAAGGGGATTTAATCGTTCAAACTATATCAAAGTATGCCATCATTACAAACAATCTAACCTAACTCATGGGAAATAAAATTTTGAAAGGAAAAACCATGGGGATGGAAAGGGGCATTATAATGTTGGATCATCATCCAATCATCTGCTTCGTTTATTTTCAAGCTCATGGGTCCACAAAATCTAAACCCCCCAATGAGGTGGGACATCACCTCTTGAACTATCATTTGTTTCTCCACTTAGTTCACTTAGTTCACTACTTAGTTCACTGCACCCGCACCCTAAGAACTGGGTTAAACAACAAAAAAAAAATGTGGTATTCCCAGTTTGGGGTGCAAAGCCACAGTGCTGAAAAATCAGCATGTTGCCAGATGTTTCTGGGTGAAATCCACCTTGTTTCATGGTAAAATGCGGTTCTCGGGTGGTCAAACCTCCCACTTTTCTTCCAATCTGCCATGAGGTGAGTGCCGTCTTCGATGCCAAGAGCAACCAAGGTCTCCTGTAAAACGGGTTTGGAGAAACAAAACATCCAAATTCACGGGGAAAAATAGCTGAGTTTAGCATTAGACAAATATATGTGGTTTGATTTTGGGTAATTGTGTATATATATATATAACATATACATACATATCATATCATATCATATTATATTACATTATATTACATTATTTTACATTACATTACATTATATTGACTTATATTATATTATATCATGTTTTATATTAAATTATACCATATTATTTTATATTACACTATATTATATTGTATTATATTGAAAATATTATATTTACTAAACTATATATAATATATTATGTATAAATACAATTGGATATCAATTTCATATATATATATTATTATATATATATATATATTATTATATATATTATATATATTATCTATATCTATTATATATATTATTTATATATATATATATTATATCAAATATTATATATTATATAAATATATATTATAAAAAATAATCTATTTTATATGTATTATATTATAAACAATAATATGTATCTTATCAGGTCAGCCACAAATACACTAAATGGGGTGACCTACAAACTGTTCAGCACTCAGCCCTGTTTTGAACCGACGCTGCATATAGTCAGTATGATGTACATGGAATAAAGGGTTTTACTGCAGGAGTTTTTACACCTCCCTCGGGCGAGCAGAGACTGCGGCGAGACTGAGTAACCAATGGTCGAGCTAACCCTCGCGGGTAGCCGGCTTGTTTTTGTTTTGCTTTTTGAATTTTATGCGCATTTCAAAAGTTTCTCTAAAAAGCTCAAGCCTGAAAACCCACGTCGCAGAGCAGGCAATTTACCATGCCACATCTTGCAAAAGGCTACACATCATACCTAACGGTTCCAGTAAATCCAATGGCCGCCGGCCCCATCTCGGAAATACCACGCCCCTCGCCAGTAGCTCCATTCGCGGCGAGCACCGCAATGATCTCGATTCCAACTCCAAGAAGCATCAGGGCGACCTGAGCTGGATGCCTTCGGTGTCGGTGGCACTTCTGGCTCCAGGAATGGTCTTGCGCCGCTCTTTGGGGTTGGTGCCTCTGGCACGAGAAATGGCGTAGATCCAGATGAGGCTGCCGCTCGCGCGGAGCTGGTCACGGCCGCTGTTGGTGTTCCTGCTGCCTCCTCCTCAGCCTCCCTTTTACGTTCGGCCTGAGGGTTGGCCTTTGCAGCCACACTTTGCTTTTCCTTCCTGGCAATGTTTTCAATCGCCAAAGGCAAGTTGCGTTCATACAACTCATCCAGAAATCTTTGCTTCCCATCAAAAGGAACTTGGACGATTCCGGACCATGTGAGAAGCTGCCTGTAGGGTTTCTTTCGACCAATGTATTCGATATATTCGGCCTCGCTGAAAACATGTCGCCCAAACATGAAGCCCCACACCTTGGTCCACTTTTGCTTGAACCCGAAGGGGAAACCATCCACACCTGCAGGCTGTTATAGATCAACTTCGAGAGACAGTCGGCATGTTCTGCAAAATGGGTTTTTGGGGAAATGGGTGTGTTGATGTTGTGTCTTTGCAGCTTCGGCCAGAAGATCCTCAGTCTTGCGGCTTCGGACGTACTCCTGCTGGGCATCGTCGGCAACTAGCTCATCCAACTGCTCTTCGTCCTCAGCGTCATCCCTCTTGGCTTTGGAGCTCGACTGCGAGGTCGGCATTGCAAACAACTTCTTCAGGTGCTTATCCTTCTGAAATTGCTCTTTGGTATAGACCTTGCAAGTGTCTTCCAAAACCGGGACATGACCTTCGATCTTGAGCTGGACAACTTTATCGGTTTGCCGTTGGCAGGCCAGACGAAGCTGTAGCCTTGATTTACACATCTAGTTCCCACGGAAAGCACTGCTGGGGTGTGATTTAACACGTACGGCTGCACGGGATCCGGAAGTGCAGACAACTTGACGTCTGCCACCTCACTCGCCTCAGTTGATCCATTTGCTGTGACCAATGAGATCGGATGCTCGGCTGCCCTGCAGTTCTTAGCACTGACATCCTTCAGCATACCTTTGGAGACTAAGTCAGACTCGCTACCGGAATCGACAAGCCAACTGACACCGGCCTTTGGCGCGGCGGTTGCAATTGATGGGAATCGACTGACATCTCTAGGGGCTTTGGGACCGCTAACATATCTGCATTCTTTGCACGTGATGTCACATGTGCCCTCATTCCAACAACAAAACCCACAACTTGGTGCCGCTACATCGGAATCATGAAGCTTCACAGTTTCCTGGAACTGGCGTGCTCTCACCTGCGCTTCATGCTGTTCAACTTTGGACGAGACAGGAACGTCATCGGATGTTCTGTACACGTTTGTGAACTCTCTTGGACGATGTCTGACAGGGGCCTGACGACCTATACAGCATTCACCTCGATCACCTGAGGGATCTTCTGGAATCGGACACGCTTCATGCTGATACTTGACCTGTTTCCTTGCAATGCATGCAAACTTGGGGTGAGGATTAATCAGACACGGAGCGGCATTGGACTCCTTTCCCTTCTTCTTCGGTGCTGGTGAATTGGTCCTTTTGGTGTCCTTAGTGGCGGCTGCGGCTTTGTCATCGTGCTTATAGAAGCATCCTTTGACATTTTCTTCCCCTTATCATCCTTGTTACCTTTTGAGGGTGATCGAGTTCTATTTCTCTCGGGGGATTGAGTTCGTGATTTGTCATCCTTTACATGCTTGAATTGACACTTCTTCCCCTTGTCACACTGGCCTTTCTGGAACTTATAGCAAACAAACTTTGTCACCTTTGCCCCTTTCTTGAGACCTACCACGACTCGGAAAAAAATTCTTTCGGTTGGGATTGCCACGACCATCGCCTTTGGCGGGTGCAGCTTTTGTGTCCTTCGGACCACCTGCCTTGTTCTTCTCTGCAATGCGGTTACGGTTCTCCCTCAGCCGTTCTCTGTCGATCAGATTCTTCATGGACTGGTGGAGGAAACCGTAAGACTTCTCATGGGCCTTTTCGGATGCACGATCAAAAACCTCAATGCCGTATTTCAGCAACTGACTGGCACGGATCTGCCTAAGAAGGACAATTATCCCTTAGCACGGCATCTTCAGGAGTTGTAGCCATACCTGCGAGGGTAGCGTCCCACTTATTGACAAACCTTCTCAAGTCCTGGACAGTATCGCCTACTTTCACAACACCCAAAGATCTTCGACTCTGTAAAGGCTACCTGCTTCTTCTGATGTTTTGAAATAGTCTTCAAACATGAGCAGTACGTATCGTCCCCTGACTTGGATACCTTTTCGGGATTGCTGCTCCTTATAGTTCACGATCCTAGTGGCAAGATCTCCGCCGGCTGAGCGCGTGAGCGCTGCTGATAACTTTGTATCCAGCGTGAGAAACTTCCCGGGATCTTGAAGCTTCTTCTCGAGCTGTTCACGGGTGCAAGACTGGTCATACACCTCGTTCAGCCAAGCCCAAGCCCCATCTGGACGATCAGAACAGCGTTTTACTTCAGCCCTTACATGGTTCTTCCAATTCCTGTATGATTCTGGTGCTGGCATGTTATTCAACTTGATGACTTCAGCTTGCTTAGTCTTTGGCTTATTCTTTTCATCCCTTTGGGTTAAAGCTTTCACCAATTCAATAAGATCTGAAGCTCCCATCACCTGTTGTTGTTTGCCTACGCTCTTTGGGGAATCATTTGGGGGAGTCTTGACTGGGTCAGTTGGAGTCATGAAACCTGATAACGTCGGCAAATGAGGCTTGTCGTTTCCGACAGCTGGGTCGAGAGGAGCGCCAACTTTGAGCAGCTCGTCCAAACGTGCCGCCTCTTGTGCCAACACACCAGGCGACTCGATTTCTGGATCGGCTCGTCCTCGGATTTTGTTGCGGATGCATCGGGTCTCTCGGAGTTGCAATATTGAAGGTGGGCACGCCGGCATGGGCGGCTGGCTCAGCTTTCGGGACGGATGCTTTCGGCACGGATGCTGGTCGCGCGGTCAATGGATTGGCTTTGTTGGGGATTTGTTTTTTTGTGGAAACCATGGCTATGATGAAAAATGACATACAGTATAGGGGTTGTAAATTGCAAATGTTCACGTCATGCATTTCTGTGATTTCAAGTTAATTGAAGCAACAAAGGTACCAAAGTCTGAAGGAACAAAAACTCAGCTGTGTTTCAGTGACAAAGATATAGCAGATGGATCCAAGTTGGGGATGTGTTTACCCTCTGGTATATAATCTCCCATTTATAGACGAATTTCACCCATTTATAGATGATTACCCATTGGCAATAGACAATCACCTATTTAGTTCGATGATTTTGACTGTCAGCCATTTTCCCCAGCCTTTGAAGGATCCAGAAGGTAAATCCTGGTAATCTAGGGATCCGTCATGCCATATGCCAGGACCCGCCCTTCGCCCATCCTCTGCATCTTCATAGACCGAAGTATCATGGACCACTTTCACTAAAGTCTTCTCATGCACCTCCCAGCGTTGGCGAATGGCCGCCTGCAGCTGTCCCACGGTGTCGCTCTCGGCGGTCTGGCGGCGTCAAAGGCCCTGCGATTTCTGTCATTGCCTTATGACACCATGAAAAAAAATGTAGTTACAGTAGTTGGTTGGTAAATATCCCGAAATTTATGGCAAAGTATATGAAAGTATGTTAAAGTATTGAAGTATCCGGCCAAGGTTTATTTTGGATGTACAAAGATGGAGACGAATATGAAACAAAGTACGGAGGTCTTAACCTTCGGAGTATAACTCCCAAACAATGGTTGATGGTGACCTGGGTTTGTGCTTGAAAACATGGATTTGCCCAATGTTTACGGTCACTTTAAGTTTAAAACTGATTAATTTCACCGAAATTCTCCATATTTTCAGACAAACCCACAATTACTTGCGTGTGCATCTCATTCAGATATTAGATATATCATCATCAAAAAATCGTTGTGTTATCTCTCAAATCCTTTCAAAAAAACTAGAAGTAGTATTGTCCAGCTGTTTTCTTTGTGAAATCCGGTGTTTTCTTGGTTGCTCCTTGTTTCCCCACTCCCCAAAATGGCTGATATCTGACAGAGCGAGCGGTGAGAGTTTCAAACGCGGTCCAGCTACAGGCCATGGCGTGTGACTTGGAGAGGTCAATGAAACATTAATAAAACATGAAAATATCACAAGAAGAATCAGTGATTCTTGAAGAGAAAAAAAAAAACATATCTCAATTGAACATTTTTCCAGCCGATCTCATCTCCAACTGTTGATCTTGTGCCTCAAACTCGACAGCTTCGCTGCCCAAGCTGCTCAGCCATAGCTTCATGGCACTGGCTCGCTGGACTACGGAGCAGTGAGCTGGGTGGCTGCGGTTTATGTCGGACCGTACGGACCCCGACCCGACACCCCGACACCCAAAAAAGTAAGCGACAGCGGAAGCGACAGCGGCCACCTTTATCAGTTTCGTCGATCTGAGAAGCGTCGTAAACAATCAGGCCATCTTTGGTTGCAGCAACAAATTCCTCGGCTGAACACGATGGAACGGGAAGGTTTCGAGACGTAGCTCTGATGGTTGATGATCACTTTTCTCATTGAAATCACATCGAATAAGCCGTTAATTGAGTAAAAGAAACACTTCAGGACAATCCAAGATAAATTCGACAGAACTAGGGTAACCAAAACTTCAGTGATCATCTATCTATCTATATGTATATATATATATGCACATTCTATAAATATATATATATATATACATATACATATACATATTATAGATATATATATATATATCATAATGTTCCCCATGAAAAGTGCACTGGGCAGCCAATTCCCGCGCCAAGCATCCATGGCCCTTGGCTACCAGGGTCGGGTGCCCGAACCCAACAAAGGGTCGGGTGCCCGGTGCCCCTTTAAGAGCCCACGGCGACGATCAAGCGACTTCAGCGACTTCATCATCAGCAATCGGCCCCATCAAGCAACCACGAAACCAATCTCAAGTCTCTTACAGAGCAACAATTGGCAATCATGGTTAATCAAAAACCATAATTAACCATATATATTAACCATATATATTGACCATATATATATATATTAACCATATATATATATTAACCATATATATTAACCATTATATAATATTAACATCTATTAACCATCATGCAACAAAAATCCATGAACTGTATACCTCAGCATCGGATTTGTTTATCTTCGACATCCACATTCATTGTCAAATTGTGAATCCACTGGCTGTCATTCCATCGATGATCTCTCTATCAACATGCTACTCTTCATGCTGGAAGGTTTCGTTGCCGGAGGTTATCCTCTGGTAAACTAACATAGCTATTGAAAATGGTAATGTACCCTCTGGTAAACATACAGAAAGCTATTGAAACTGGCCATTTAGAAATAGTGGATTTACCCATTAAAAATAGTGATTTTCCATAGCTATGTAAACGTTTACCAGAGGGTAACAATATAGAGAATTGCCGTGTTTAATAGGTTTCTATCATCGAACAGGCCATGGGCCATGGTTCCGGGGCGCAAACTCTTCAATGAATTAACTAATTAAGGGTATCCCATATAGTGCTATATTCCAGTATATCCTATATATTCCTATATTGTAGTTCCATTGATTATACATCCATTCAACAATGAATAAAAACACAGACGGGCAAAACTCTTTCGATCGCAAAACGCCTTTTCTACACTTCGGACAACGAAACGATCCGAAACTGAAGCAGCATCTTCTGGTGGTTTCAAACTTGCCCTGGGGTAAACTAGCGTGGAAAATGGATGAACATGGCCAATGGAAAGTAGATGATTTACCTATCGAAAATGGATGATTTGATGGTGATTCTCTACATCTATGTTGGTTTACAAAATGGTCATCGGGGATGATCCAGGATAGGATAGGGTGGCCGCTCGCACAGCTGAAACATGTGGATTTGTCTGAAAATGGGGTATACGGTATACCCATAAAATGGTTAAATATGGGAAAATGATGATCAAGCAATGGATTTAGAGATTTTAGAGGTGCCGAATTTTCCAGACATAGGAGCTTGGCAAAGATAAACTCAATTGGTGATGTTTGAAACCAGCCTCGCAGCGCAGTTACTCAGTTCGTTCAGCACAGCCTACCACACAGGACGGCCAGTGCTGACGTGCTCAGGAGTCAGCGGGACCTGATGAGGGATTGGGATAAAAGCTGAAAAGGAGGAGTTCAAAATAGTTCAAATAAAACTAAAAAAAGAGTTCATAAAACAAAAAAAAGAGGAGTTCAATGAGTTGTTATCTCTGAAACAAAAAAAACAGGGACATGTAAAAGACATGAATATCAGCGGTTAGCCGTTTCTTTTTCATTGTATCCCAAGACTATGGCTCTCCCTGTTAAACGGAACCTATCTATTAGGGATGAATTTGGGATTCCACCATAGTTACCCTCTGGTTATTTGACAGTTCGCCATGGAAAGATCCACCATTTTTCATAGGTAAACCATCTATTTCTATGGGCCATCTATACCATGGCTATGTTAAATAACCAGATGGCAAACCCACCTCATATTTTCTGATCCGTAATGACTTTGCGAAGGTGTGGGGAACGAATCGATCCTGGTGGGATCGTTGCAATTGGGACCTGCTTGCACCTGGCTGAGATTGAGATTTCCATGTCGAGAAAAAATCTTGACCTGGAGGATAAGTCACTTAAGTGTTTTCTGCACTTTTTGTACCCTCTGGTAAACTAACATAGCTATGGAAAATCACCATTTTTAATGGGAAAACTCACTATAAATGGCCATTATGTTAAATTACCAGAGGGTATCTGTGCATTGGACCTGACCAGAATCAAAATCTGTGGCCTGGCCGCCTGGCCGGAACCGGCCAGGAAAAGGCCTTTCAGGTCACCCATGACTGGGGCGAAAATTCTCATCCCCGAAATGAGGCTACCTGATAACAAAAACCGACAAAAACCCCAAGTTTTGGGGATTGGTGTCATATTGGGCTTTTCGAACATCATATATATATATATATTCATATATATATATATATATTCATATTCATATATATATATAATATTGGTTTAATATATTCATATTGGGCTTTTCGAACAACTTTGCAAACAACCAACAGAGACGGTCATACTTTCCACGTGTCAACCCGCTCGCATCGCCCGTCCATGCCGAGAGGCAAGGAACTAAGCGATCGTAGTGGTTTAAATCTCGGTACCTGAACGAAATCCGGCAAGTTCGATGATTCAATGGATTGGTTTAAGGGAAAACTCACAGGAAAGCCCCATATTTAATGGGAAAATTGTTCCCTTAAACCAATCCATTGAATTTAAAATTGGACCATTCTAGTATTGAAACCCATTAAAAATCATGAAAACCTTGGGGATCCTCGACACCTCCAATATGGGCAGTGGGGTACTCATATGTTGCTGGACCCCATCCATCGTTTTCGGTTGTTTCCCAGGATTGGACCATACTGCACCATCGACAAAAATGATAGCCCCAAAATAGATAGAACATAGAAAAAGTGTTTCCAGGATTATACACATTATATATATATAGTGTCTATTTGTTTTGGGGTTGCTTTTCTGTAGTCAGTCAATGAATTCACTGCGAATTGCAAAACATAACCGAAACCGCGATTCACCAAGCTGCTCATGACCTTAGATATCCAGCATTTCTTTTGAAGTTGGCTAGTATATATATATATATCTTTAAATAACACACATAACATATACGTATAATATAATCATTACTATATATCATACATATATAGTAATGAATATATATATATAATATTAAATATTATATATTATAAATAATATAGTAATGAATATATTATATATATATTATAATATATTATATTATATTGTATTACATCATATTATATTATATTATATTTAAATATTACATAAATTATATATTATATCATATTATATTATATTAAAATATTACATAAATTATATATTATATTATATTATATTATATTATATTATATTTTTAATTATATTAAACAATATTATATTATACTTTATT
>Ga0126342_10018093_pt1 | contig 12114 bp, 7 predicted proteins | sample Cyp1metagenome_FD_92528 | JGI IMG/M metagenome (GOLD analysis project Ga0126342, IMG submission 92528) | Coral microbial communities from Lord Howe Island, Old Settlement Bay, Australia - Cyphastrea 1 metagenome | ecosystem: Host-associated > Invertebrates > Cnidaria > Coral ... | reverse complement strand
TATATATATATATATCAATTTTAGACAGGTAGCTGCCAATTATACTCCCATCTTTATAGTTAAAACAAGTTTATTCCATAATTGTCAAGAGTTTCCCATGAGTTTGATGGTTAAAACCATCCCCATTCCATCGCACTCCAGAATCCTCAGGCTCCGGCAGGAGCATTGCGCCTGAACGAGTCAAGATGGTCATTGGGCGAGTCATGATCAACAGCCTGGTGAACAGCAGCATAACAGCAACATAACTGATAAATGGAGGTTCATACCCTCAAAACATAGTGCATTTTTTCAAGCCATCACCAAAAGGATAAACAAATTAACTATCACTATTTTCAGTAGGGATTCACTTTTCTATCTTTTTGGGGATAACTATAAATTGTAATTAAGAAGTTTTCAGCCATTACCATTGGTGATGCGGGCACAACTGAACGATGCCTTGGAAAAAGGGTGGGGTACCGCTCGTTTGAACTCGCAAACAAATCATCTTCAACCCCCAAAAAACACAGCTTTCCTGACTGCAGGGAATATGCTGGAGGATACTCCAAATTTCAGAAATCCTTTGTTCAGAATCGAATTAAGTTAACCATTTTTGCAGGAAACCATCGCGACGAATGCTCAACACCATGGATTTACAAGAAAAAATCTGGTAGGTGCTTGGTGGCTCATCCCACTTAGTAAGTGGGTTATAACCCCAGTGATTTACATGGGATAAGGAGCGGGTTAATCCATTTATAATTGGGGTGAACTAACCTACTTACCAAGTGGGTAGTTCGCCACCAAGTGGTTTTAGCCAATCACTACATTACACAAGCGTCATTGGAGGGATGGACACCAGCCAGTCGGAGCTGAAGCCACCAGCAATGGAAGCCATCCCCCCAAGAAATAGAACAGTAAATCCCCATTAAGATAGTGAAGATTCTCGGAACTCTATCTTATTGGGGGTTATTGTTTTATGCTGAAAAATCTCCATTGATTGAAAATTGTTGATTAGCTCATGTTACCATGTTCATTCGATAGACTCGACCGCCAATGAAATATCAGCCATTGGTTGCATCCCATTCTAATCGTTCCATCCCATATTCCCAATGATAAAATTATCAATGGTTAATATCCCATACTATCCCAATATTCTAATGGTATCTAATCTGGTTGGTGGTTTCAACTATTAGTCATTTGGAATCATTATTCCCAATATATGGAACAATAAAAGCCATGTTCCAAACCACCAAGCAACCAATATTCTAATAGTATCTAATAGTTATATCCCATTATAATAGTGAATCCCCTTCTAATAGTTGTTCCCAATGATATCAACCGAATATTTCCGGCACTCTCGGGCGGCGCCTCTACACTCAGTTCCCCCGGAAACCCGCAGTCCTGTGGCGCTCGCCGTCGCTCTGCGAGACATGTTCCTGTTGAGATGGCTGGGTTGACGAGTGATGGTGATGACTGGTGGTTTATGACATTTGGTTTTAGCACATTGCAACTTAATTTCTTGCTATAGATGGGGAATGAGACATATATATATATATGTATATATATATATATATTTTGGAAGTTTTCCTAAGTCATGGGGGTACCCCAAATCATCCAGTTGTCATGGATGACCATGACTTAGAAGATCGCTTCACCCAGTCGGTGACCCTTGGGGATCTCCCAGGGTCAAAGGACCCGCAGGATTTCTGGGAGTTCACCAACTTGGTAGTCGCCAATAAGGAACCATCATTTCTAGTGACGTTGAAGTGCCGTCCAAGCGTATTGAATGAACTGTATTGCTTGGCGGTGAAAAAGCGATGCCCGCTTGAAACACAAGTAAACTGGGATCCCACATCAGTAGGACGGAGCCACCTTCCTAAAGCCATGTGTTTCAAGAAAACTGGAAAGGATATGAAAGGATGGCACATTCACAGATTCCATGGCAAATGAACTCCATAGTTTTACCCTCTGGCAATTTAACATCGCTATTGAACATGACCATAGAAATAGTGGATTTTCCCATTCAAAATGGTGGATCTTTCCATAGCTATGTTAGTTTACCAGAGGGTAAACCTCTCATCCAAAGATTGGAATTTCACCATAAACCCTATGGAAATCTCCATGGCTTCGGATCATGCGGTTTTGTCGCCTGGTGGCTTGAAGCTACGCCGCGGTAATCGGCTGGTGATGTGAGCCCAGAACGGCAGAGCCAGGGGTCTATGGGATTTGTGAAGTTTTCGAGCATCAAAAATCATCAAAACTGGGGATTGTAGCGAGTTTTCAACATTTTTCAACCATCAATCATCCAGAAACAAGGGAATACTATGGAATACTGATACTTGTTAATGTTAGTAAAGCAATGTCATAAACCACGCATATGGATTGATGGTTTCTTTATTACCACCCTTCAAAATGCTAAAACCGGGGATGGTTGACCATTGCTTTACCAACATTTATAGCTCATCTAAACAATAGCTTGTCCAATTACCATCTGGTTATGACTAACATAGCCATTTTGAAAATCCCAACCATAAATGAAGGTTTCTAGCTGGGAAAATCATCTATTTCTATGGGCCATGGCTTCCATGCCGGATGCGGATTTTCTGGCGCCGAAAGTCGGCGTGAGGTCACCAGAAAATCGTCGAACTCGACGTCTTGATGCAGGATTTCTGGTTGGTGGTTGACCTATACCTACTATATATGGTTGATGATGATGGTTAATATCTGGTTAATATATGATTAATGATGGTTGATAATATATCTGGTTGGTGGTTTCAGCCTAGCCCTCTGAAAAATCATGGAGTGAAAGTCAGTTGGGATGACATGACATTCCCAACTGAATGGAAAGTCAGAATCCAGTCATGTTGCAAACCACCAAGCAGATTTGTGATGATTTCTGTACACATGCCTCACATGTACATGACTACTTTTTGCAGCTTTTTGATGCTTTTTGTATCATGCGATGATGTGAGTAGCCCACTTTCTCTCATTACTTAGGATGGAGCGATGCTGTTGCCCGTGTCCCGTCGCACATGTGAACCATGGAGAACACCGAATAATAACTCAGTTGAGCGGGATCTATCTGAAAAGACGAACCTAGATCCCCAAATCGCAAAAAAAATGTTTTTTTTCCTCTCAACATGCAAATCTTTTTTCATAGTTCCATCTTAAAATCTGCTATTTTCAGACATGGATCGACCATCCACCTGTGGCACAAAAAACCGAACCAAACCTCAGCTCCACGGGGAAAAGCCACCATTAATAGCTGCTTGGTGGTTTAACATGCTGGTTACATATTGGATATATATATAATATACATATATATATATGGTTGATGGTTGACCTACCCCTCTGAAAAATATGATGGAGTGAAAGTCAATGGGAAGGATCATCCCATATATGAAATGGAACATAAAAGCCATCTTTGAAACCACCAACCATCTATATCATCTATTCTAGGCAAATCAGAATAATTCACTGACCTGAACATTTTGGTATTGCGATTCTTTCTTCCCCTTGCTATTGAATCATTGTAGTGAGGTCGCTTTGCGAGGTCGCAGCATAATCCAGGTGCCTCCGTAAGATGAATATCACTTGCCATGGTGTCGTGGGATAATGGTAGCAACGCCCTAAAAGATATGATGATATATGTATCTTGGTGACTCTTAGATACCTGTCAAAAAATCAACCTATTTTAGCTGGTGAGTACATTTTACCATTGATAGCAAAAAGTTAAAGTAGTAAAGTATCTAACCACGGTTCACCCAGGTATATAGAAAAATCACATCCTAGCAAAACAGAGATTCTCTCTACGCTTTTATTTTTTTTGGGTTACACTTGACTTTTCCAGGGGGCCTCATACCTCGCGTAACAGTGGCATAATGTGGTAAGGTTAAACCTGATGCCATAAACCTCTAATGCCATAAACCATCCCCAAGTCATCACCATAAAATCATAAATGGGTGGGATTCAAACCATTCCCAGTCATGGGTGGTAAAAATGACATTGTTTTAACCACATTAATTGGGATAATGTGTGGTAATTATCTATATATGAATATCTATTATAATATCCCATTATAGTATAATTTACCACATCAAAAATGTGCTGGTCTATGGCAGCCAGTTTTACCCACAGAGATTCCCCCCGTTCTTTGAGATGATCGAATGAATTTCAACAAGACGGTCGACTGGTGGTCATGCTTCGCGAAACAAAACATTGCTCAGCTTCAGAATTATATATACATATATGTGTATATATATATACATAGAAAAATCACAGTTTCGATCCTGGCGGAGCCTTTTTACTTCGCATCTCTCAGATAGTTCAAGATGATCAAACACGGCGTCAAACACGGCCTGCACGCGCAAACGTCGTTTTTTAGCACGTGTTGACGCAAAGCAGATCTAGTGGTTGATCTGGACTCTTCATGACTCGATGTGTCACTGTTTCAAAACACAATCCTGAAAAATGGACTTAAAACATGGTTAATGATGATGGTTAATATATGGTTAATGATGGTCAGTTGGGACTATTATCCCCAAGATATGGAATATATACTGTTAATATATGGTTATATAATGATGATGGTTAATGATGATGGTTAATGATGGTTAATCATCATCTGCTTGGTGGTTGACCTACCAACCCCTCTGAAAAGTGATGGAGTGAAAGTCAGTTGGAATGATGACATTCCGAATATATGGAAAAACAATGTTCCAAACCACGAACCAGTAATAGTTGGATCCCATTATAATCTGGTTGGTGGTTATCTATTATATATCCAATATTATATATCCAATATGATCTATTTTTATACATCCAACCAGTAAAAGCCATGTTCCAGTCACCAGCAGCAATTCTTCTGCCATGGAACATCTAAGGCATTTTTTACGATGGCAAAATGCCGAGATTCCAAGTGGATTTCCACCATGGGACCACAACACCATGAGAAGATCGTGATTTTGCTATGGAACAAAAAAACACCACATACCCTGTGGTAATTTAACGTAGCTATGGAAAATGGACCATTTACAGATGATTTCCCCAATAAAACCTCCATTTATAATGGATTTTCCATAGCTATGTTAAATTACCAGAGGGTATGGGTTGCTGCCATCAGAGGTAAATTCACCAATGTTTCACCCATGTGATATGCCCCAAAAACGCGGCTTGGAATCAAGCTCACCATGTGCTCTTCATGTTCTTGTGCCAACAAAAGTATCTCTAATGTCTTGGGAACGTCATGGCTTGTTGAATCTTGGATGGTAAACTCTGAATCTTTCTTCAGATGGATTCGCACATGACTGGGTTAAGAATGGGATTCCCCTATTGGATTATGACATATTCCCAATATATTCGGTAATATAATCCCTTGTAATCATCAACCAACCAGAGTGTTGAAGTGTTTTCCAGTGTGTATGACCTGCTTTGATCATGAACTGAGCCGCACGTTGCAATGACCAGCACGCACCTGTGGTGTGTGTTCTGAGCCACGCATACGCTAGCTGAAGCAGCATCCAAAGGCATGGGGCTATTTAGTCTGGATGCTGCGGGATGTGGAAACAGATATTTTGGCGATACCCTGTGTAGAGTTTTTTACGTTGCGTCCAGGTCATTTCTATGGTTTCAAGATAGATAAATCAGGATAAATCGATAGATTTGGGTTGGGCTTTATAACTCAACTATACTACTCTTACCAAACTGTAGAGTCTCCCAGTCAGTGGATTCCCTAAATTTTTTAGAGTCGCCCAAGTAACCGAGAGATGTTTTTCGCCTCACATCATGCCATCCTCTCTGGTCAACATTGGCCATGACGAAGCGGAACCGATTGATTGGAGATACCGATTCCATATACCCTCCGGTAAACTAACATAACCATGGAAAATCACCATTTTTATGGGTAAATCCACTATAAATATCTATAAATGACCATTTTCAATAGTTATGTTAGTTTACCAGAGGGTATCTTTGGCCTATTCTTTAGGCCTAAGGGAATATCCCCATAAAATATGGTCAAAAATATGGTACTAACGTACTTCCATCAATTGGATCCTGAAGATCTCCCATTGACATTGGTACATTTGATGACCGGAAAGTAGCTATGGAAAATCACCAATCGGAGATGATCTATGAAAGGAACCATCACTAACCATGTCTGGGTAAATTATGGTAAATTAAGTCATAACCGTCACTCACCTGAAATTCCGGCAATGATTCCCATGCCGCTCCTGTGATTTTTATGCGACAGTGATCATCTACACCTTGTACCATTGACGATTGTACCTATGCCAAATGCATCTATATGTAGGTCTAAATATACGTCTACATAATATATATATAATATATATATATATATATATATATATATATACACGACTCTATATGTATGATAGTGTACGAAAGTGAATATGTTTGGCATCTTATTATGTATATAATACATGATAGTGAATCATATGTACTATTGATACATGATAATGTATATATATATATATTATATACATATATATATACATTTGACGAATTCCTATCTCATTTTCCCTGCAATGGCAGGGGCTGCCGTTTTTTGCCTTTGTATGTGTTCGCACTGAGTGCGTTCCCCCCGAAAATACGCGGGGCGGGGTGCCAGAAACACGAAACGGTGCTAGGGATGATGGCGGCTGAGCCTGAAACGTCCAATAATCACTAGTATATGCCTGTTTTTTTTCTTGTGGTTGACAATATGGTGATCTTTGATAAAAAGGTTTTTCAACTTTTATCATTTTACCATGATTGGTAATACATCTACATGTTTGGAATAAACCATAGACATCAAAAATTCTGGAACCTCAAATAAAAACCCCAATGCTTCTGTTGAAAATCAGCATGGTAATGGCAATTGATTGGTGTCAAATATTTTGAGACAACACAACACCATATGGTTTCAATATGGTTTCAATTAATAATACGACAGTTGAAACATGTTGAAACCATCACATTTTTGTTCTTGGAGACCTTGAGGAAAAGAGGAAAAGCCACGAAAAACGGAGCTTTAACCAACAGTAATGTCAACCCAGACTTGATGAACCTCCATTAAAAAATAATCATGAATTTTCATAACATGCAATTTTTGGAGTCCGATATTTTTAGACACACCTGTATAGATTTGTCTGAAAATAAGGTATCAACAAAAACTGATGTTTTATCATCAATTAACAGCACCAATTTTGGATACAATCCTATTTTCAGTCACACTCATATGGCCCATGGCAGTGCCATGGTACTTGTAGCATTTTCGATTTTCGGCATATGATCTTTTGTGGGTATATGAGCCCGTAGAAGGTGGGACCCCCACAGCTACCTCAGTTGGTTTGTAGCTCCAATAACCTTAGAGTAGATATATCATGTACCCTCTGGTTATTTAACATAGCCATGGAAAATGGCCCATAGAAATAGATGGTTTACCTATTAAAAATGGTGGATCTTTCCATGGCTATGTTAAATAACCAGATGGTATCTATCGTTCACGGGGACTTTTTTTTCACCAACCTGTGGGTACCTGTGGGTCACCACCGACTCTATGACTCTGGGTGGATGACCATATGACCATCCAATTCATGGCCGATCATAGAGGACATGTGGATGGATGGATGACAACTCAAAACATCATTTTACTGTGTTACCATCTGGTAAACATACAAAAAACTATGGAACCTCACCATTTTCAATGGGCAAATCCACGAACTAAATCACCATTTTCAACAGCTATCTTAAATTTTCAGAGGGTAATCTAAAAAAGCCACAAATTCAATGCTGAACGCCACATGGCTTTGACGTTTTCAGGGCACTGGTCACCCCTGTTGCACAACTCTGCAGGGTGGAGAGGCAATCTGTTCATCAAATGGAAACCACGTCCATCCTTTCAACAAATTCATTTCTGGTGCTATATACATTGCATCACAGACTTTTCTGGGTAAATTATAATATTTCACTAACCTGAATCTTGCGGCCATTTTGGGATGATTCCCCTTACTAACTATGATTATAGTGAGGGAGAACAGTGAGGTCGTTATAAATTACCCAGAATTATGGTAAATTAAGTTTATTGGGTTTATTAATGGTGATTTTTCATTGGGATTCAATGGTGGTTTAATGGGATTTCACTATTATATAAATAGATTCCTTATTGGTTTATAAACCCCATGAATACATATGAATACTAGTTCGTTATATCTGCCACAAACCATAGTGAAATGGGAGTTATGTTCACCAACTTAGCTAACGAACTGGGGCACCACCTTGTATATACCCTCTGGTAAACTAACATAACTATGGAAAATCACCATTTTTAATGGGAAAACTCACTATTTCAATGGCCATTTTCAATAGCTATGTTAGTTTACCAGAGGGTAGATTCCTTCAAAATCAAAAACAACTGGGATCATCGAAGTCCCTGGGGGACTTTCCGACCGAAAAAAAAATTGGCCCCCAGGAGAGCGAAGGCCGAAGGCGTGAACCGTTGGGAATTGTTCCTGCAGTATTTTTATTGGGGGTTATAGCTGATTTATGATAGCTAAGTTGGTTGAAATAAACCCAATAAATATAGTTTATAGGTGATATAATGGTTTATCTGGATAATTTAGTATAGTTGGTATTAGTTGATTATTGGATTTCCCACAACCATATATAGTTCAAATATCACTATTATCGTTACTGATCTGGCGAAATCTGAACAGTTCGGCCATTGGGGGTCAGAGCTACCCCAATCCAAACCATCCTTTATGTTACGGACGTGGCAGTGACGGCGTCTTAATCTATCCAGAATACCCTCTGGTAAACTGACAGTTTGCTTTTGAAAATGGCCATAGAAATAGTTGATTTATATACCCATTAAAAACGGTGATTTTCCATAGTTATATTAGTTTACCAGAGGGTAATTGCTTGCAATCCAATCATGACCCTTAAATCCTAATTATTGAGTATGAAATCTTCTAAATTTCCCAGCGAATTGGTTTTTAATCCCCAAGTTCCAGTCGATTATCAACATCTTCCCTCATTCAAATTAATTTAGCATATTTATCCTATTCATCAACCAGGTTTTCCTTTCAAAAAAACACAAAAAACAATCGCTACGTCATGGGTTGCGCTCTCACCCCGCAAGCGCTGGGTCAGACTAAGCCTGGCTCCAGCCATTTTGGTTCTGGGTGCTCCTCAGGCCGTGTTGGAGAGCGGCATTGAACCCAACGATGGGACAGAAACATGGGAAAACCATGGGAAAATCCACAATGCAATGGGGATCTAGTGGGAATAGAATGACAAAAACCATGGGAAAAGCATCAATTGATTGGGATATCATAGGATTTACCAATCATTTTAGGGAAAGCTTCAGTAACTATAAAATGGGAAGCTCAAAAGAATGAAATGGGTTTGATTCCACCAGCTCATAACTATAGATTTGTCGAAATGGGAACCTCAAAAGAACTGAAGAATGAGGCTTTGACCAATAGGGGATCGTTCAAGAATGGGAGGTTGAACCCAGAAATTGCAGATTTTTTCAGGGACAGTGATTTATACATATATATATATATTATTTCTATCTTTATTTCATGTATACATGAAGATGGAACCCAACATTTTCGGACCCATGTTATCTCAAACAGACATTCATGATTTTTGGCAAGTGATGGCTGTAAAGATCTGTTACAACTCATTTAACCATCCGAGTCTCTTGCAGTGCTGAGATAGAGTCAAACCACAGTTGTCGAACTTACTTTAATCAATGGGAATTTCAGGATCCGATTGATTGGAGGCACCTACCATATATGTTTGGCCTATTTTTTAGGCCTATTTTTCAGGGAATATACCCACAACATATGGCCAAACATATGGTACTAACGTACCTCCATTTTAGGTTCCTGAAATGACCATTGATTTAAACATCAAAAACAACATATAGCGAATCTTAGATACCCTGCTTGTTTTCATGGCTGATTAAAAATCATGGTTGATGATGATTAATGGTTAAGAATGGTTATATAATGATGGTTAATGCTGGTTAATGATGGTTAAGCATATTTTTTTTTGAGCTGGTGAACGTAGTTTTTATCCCATACCAAAAGACGATTCAGCGGACGAGTAAAACTACCCATCTAGTCGATTGACCTAGATTTGTAGATCATTTTCCATGAAAATCACTATTAATCATTAGCTACCATTAATCATTATTAATCACGGTTGATCACCATTAATTACCATTGATTCATCTATTAAATTAGCTTATACTCATACCCAAAAAGGATCAAGATACATGCCAACTGTTGGCTGAGGGGAAGTCACTTCCTTTTCCAAGGCATCCCCCACGACCCCCAGAAAAGGGTGACCTGGGTTTGAATAAGAGGGTTTCCATAGCCATGGTGAAAAACCCCAAGCTCGCTGGATGGTTTATGGAAAATCCCATGGAAAATCCCAAGCAAAAATGGAGGCGAACCGGGGGTACCCAGGTATTTTTAGGACACCTCCATAGTACCAATGGTTGAAATTCGCCCTTAGTACACGCAAGCCGCGTTTCGAAAAAACCAACCACCTGGAGATTTGTGGAGATATGACCATCAAAGAGCTCATATCCAGGCCCTGATGACATAAACTCTGTCAACTAAGGGATTGCAAGACTACTTCACTGGCGATGATTTTCCGGGTCTATCTTAGATGGTATCCTCCAGATCCTCAAGAACTGTGACAATGGAGTTTTTATAGCATCCATTTTTAAAATTTATCTTCCCAATCAGAAACCCATTGATAGTGGATTTCTGGATTTATACATGTTTGATTACCAGAGGCTACTCCTCAAAATGCATCCTTTTTGGTGCTCGTTTCGGTCGAAATTCCGCCTGAAACATTTTCTTTCGACTGGATGGTCATTCGGCATTCCTATGACTGGGTAAAGCAATGTCATTTTTACCGCCCATTTTCCTGGGAATGGGGGCACCATACCACCTATAAATTCATGGTTTGTCTGACTGTCTGATGCTGGGTTGATATGGGTTTATGGCATTGTTTTACCCATTAATTAATGTTAACCACTGGTATCACTATTAATCACTATAATTCTTAGATCATCCCATTAATGATTGATTATCCTATTAATCACCATAAACCCACCATAATAATGCTTATTTTTTATCCTTATTGGCCAGTCCAAAAATTGGAGGTTTGTCAGCCAGCAACCGTCATTTCGCAAGCGTTTGTGATTTCCATATGGCATTTTCATGGTGTTTTTTCACCCATTGATCTGTGAATGAGGGATAATGAGGGCGATATTTTCACCGGAAATTGGTGTGACTCAACGTTGCAAAGAAAAATACTGTAGCTGGTTTGATCAAGAGATTCTCATCGAAAAAATGTGGAAAACCCATGGTTTCCTTAGGAACACCATCTACAAAACAGTGTTTTTTTCCACATCTAAACCTGGAAATCCGGCAATGAAGCATCAAACTACTCGTAACTACCCTTCATCATAAACGGTGTATCCAGAGATAAATTTTTCAATCAATGCCATGGCTTTTTCGTTCCCACTATCTCCACATTTCCCTATTATGGTGGGTTTAATCTGACTTCTGCTCTGCTTTCGCCAGTGTTCAAACCCAGTCGTGACCAACCGATTAATTTCTGGCGACCAATCAGGCTATATCCGAATTTTTCACGGTTGAAAAGGGTCAACCAACCAACCACAATTTAACAATTTAAGGTGTACCTCTATTTTTGATGTTTAATTCCCCTGGTGAAAACTCCATTTTTCATAGATCCCGCCATCAAAATCCACTTGTCAAAATCCAAAGCCGAGCATCTTTTTCCTGCGTGAGACAAAATGGATATAGACGGCACCGCAGGCGCAAGACAAGAGGAAAAGGCCCATGGCTCCGTAGGCCACCTGAAACCGTGGTGTGAGGGAATTTTCGGTGGCATCCTATGCAAGTTAAAGCATCTAGATATATAGTGATTCAAATATATATATGTATATATATATATATATGTATATACATATATGTATATGTATATGTGTATGTATATGTATATATACATATGTATATGTATATGTATATGTATATGTAAAAGTATATGTATATGTATATGTATATATACATATGTATATGTATATGTATA
>Ga0126342_10018092_pt1 | contig 12114 bp, 9 predicted proteins | sample Cyp1metagenome_FD_92528 | JGI IMG/M metagenome (GOLD analysis project Ga0126342, IMG submission 92528) | Coral microbial communities from Lord Howe Island, Old Settlement Bay, Australia - Cyphastrea 1 metagenome | ecosystem: Host-associated > Invertebrates > Cnidaria > Coral ... | reverse complement strand
TTCCAATCGTTGGTTGTTAAAAAATGGAGGCATTCCCAGCTTTATCTTGAAAAAATCAAAATTTATCAAAATTTCTACGTTAATCAACAAATGCCCAGGATTCCCGGGGAACTCGTGGCAAAAAGAACTAGCCCCCCCAAAAAAAAGGGCTCAGATCCAAAGAACACAAATTTGCAGTTTACCCCCCCCCCCATTGCAAATAACATGGAAGTAAACCTCCGAATTGTCACTTTGGTTAACGTGGAATTAAAAAAAAAATATTTATCTTTTTTGCGCTACGGTAAAAGGAGGGGGAGTATATATATTTACAATTATATATATTATATATTTACAATTATATATAGTTACAATTATATATAATGACAAGTTAGGATTAATCAACCTATTAATCCGATGTTGGCATTAATCATATATAATAATATATATATACACATTCTGGTCTCAGAAACACTTTTTTTTGCAGGACACTTTCAGTTCATAGGAGGAGCAACGCGTGCAGCTTCAAACCTGAGAAGGAGTACGTTTGTGCTTTGCCGCCAGGTGGCTCCAGAGCTGGCTCGTAACTTCTTGAAGTGACTCGGCACTGTGATGGTATGTTGTGGTAGACCCAATCATCAACTACCCTCCGGTAAACTGTTACATAATCTTACATAACTATGGAACATATTTTTTTAATGGGTAAATCAACTAATTATTTCTATGGCCATTTGCAATAGCAAACTCTCAGTTTACCAGAGGATATCCTAACTATACCAACTATCCTTTGATGGGGGTTCTACATGCCACAATGGTGATGACTTGGGGATGGTTTATCAATGAGTTTAACTCCTTACTGGAATGGTCTTGTTGAGAAAATATGGAAAGCCATAGGTCTTCCGAAATGTTTGGGGAAAAGCCATGGTATGTTGTCAATTATCCAATTCAGGGACCTGATGCTATGTTTTTTTGGACAATGGAAAATCATATATCGACGTCATATAGATAATGATATTACGGAAGCCATATTGGAAGCCATATAATCAACATTGTCTTTTTGTTATTGTTTTATAGTATTTTCTGGATGATGTTTTAGGGTAAAGGTTGGTCAAGGTAGCCACGTAGCACCGTGGAAGATGATTTTGATGACTTTGGTGGCTTCTGTGTTCAATGTGTTCTCAGCTACCAGGTGATGGTCTCTGGTTTGAATGACAATTGAGCCATTTCCAAAGAACCAAAGGTGGATTGGTCAATATAGTTGATATTCACTAATAGTATTATATCAACTATAGTTGACCAATCAATGTCAGGTTTACTAATAATATTATATTGACCAATCAACTTGATATAGGGGCTTTTTGGGGGGTTATATAGTTGATATTCACTAATAACCCCAACTGCACCCCCAAGTATTTTCAGACAAACCCATATGAAGGTTTCCCTGGTCATGGAGGTACCCCCCCCAGTTCACATCCATGTCATGGATGACCATGACTTAGACCATACTTAGACCAATGAGACTTGAGGATCCCTGATGACTTGAGAAACGCCCATATGTCATCTGGCTGGTGGTTTGGAACATGTTTTATTTTTCCATTTCATATATGGGATGTCATCCTTCCCATTGACGAACTCCATCATTTTTCAGAGGGGTAAGTCAACCACCAACCAGATATATATATATACCATCATTAACCATTATTAACCATTATTTTTTCTGACTAATAATGTTCATATTTTTCAGAGGGATAGGTCAACCAAGTCATAGTCATATCCCTCACCGTGTCACCATGGTCTTTTTAATCAACCGCCAAGGTTGTTGAGCCATCCGAAGTTTGATGGAAGTCCTGTGCACCGAGTCAAGGCGGACACGAACATGGTGATTTTTTTTGGATAGCCCATGACTTAGGAAACCCCGATATCAATGGATTGGTTTAAGGGAAAATCTACAGGAAACCATGGTTTTAAATATGTTTAAAAGCATCAATCAATGGGAATATCTTAAGTATTTTTAAGTATTTTTAAAAGCATCAATGGGAATTTCAGGATCCTAAAATGGAGGTACCTACCATATATAAGGCCTATTTTTCAGGCCTTAATTTCAGGGGATATCCCCCTAAAATATGGCCAAACATATGGTACTAACGTACCTCCATTTTAGGATCCTGGAGATCTCCCATTGATTAAAATGCCATGCTTTTCCATTGCCCGGTTTGATTCAACTGATTACGGCCGAGGATATGAGTAACATTGAGTAACGGAACTCATTTGGCCAGGCTGTGGAAGCTGATTCTTCTGACTCTCATGAGAACATGTTTTTTCTTGTGAAATTTAAAGGGTTCAGGTTCGATAGGAAAATCATCTAAATGGGATTACTAAAATTGAAACATTTGCAGTTTATGACTTTTCTTCATGTTTGTGTTTGATTCTAACCTTTGATTGGGGTCATTCGACAAAGTCATCATCTAGGGATTTGACCATTTGTGAGCTCATAATGAACGTCAGCCAACGTCATCCCCTCATGAAAAAGGGGTGCACCCAAATATTGAAATGTCATCTGGTTGGTGGTTTCAAACACGAATTTTATGTTCCATTTCAGAATATAAGGGATGTCATCCTTCCCATTGACGAACTCCATCATTTTTCAAGATGGTTATTGCACCACCAACCAGTATAATTTATGCCCCGATTGAGGATGGTGTATTGTTGGCTTTAGTAGCTTTAGCTCATGAAAAAAAAACACAATTTTGGCCTATTGTTTCCTCAGTGTCATGGGAGATGGGATCTAGTTGTCTTTACGCATGGCCATGATGCGAGAAGAACGCATTCTTTGTTGTCAGGCTGGTTCTTGGATTCAAGCAGGAGATTTAGTGGATGGCGCGGAACCTCATGGTGACCAACTGGGAGCACTTCAATTGGGGCTATGATTGGAATTCCCGAAATAAGATAAATAAGGGTGTCTTTTTTGCAGGTACTTTGATCTTTTGGCAGAACCCCAGACATGACTAATCCCTGTCTCCTATTGATAAGAACACGTGGTGGATCTACATATTATACATGTTGGGGTGCCGTTTGAGGGTTTCAATCAGAGTTTCTTGGGAGCGGGAGTAATTCTTCAACATGAGAACAGTTGCGTTGAAAAAAAGGTGGTTTCCTTCAATAAATTGCTTTGTAAACCCAACCATACTTATCTATCCCATAGGATCCGTGGTGCTGGTATATATGCTAACATGACTGGGGTATATTGATGGGATCCATGTTACCAAATATACCAGCACCATGGATCCTATGGGTAACATTTTTTATGTTCCATAATATATGGGATGTCATCCTTCCCATTGACGAAATCATATTTTTCAAGATGGTAGGTCAACCACCAACCATACTTATCTATACTTGCGACTTTTCAAGATGGTTAAATTCCAACGTGGCAAAGGAAGTGGAGCACCGAAGGTAGATCTCTGGGGGCTCCGTCGGCTCCGTCCCGAAGGTTCTGGGAGGAACTCTGACGGAGCTGGCGGAAGCTTTCTGAGGCGACCAAGAGCACGCGTTGCGGCGTTGCGGAAAACTCTCGCTGGGTATAGCCAACATGGATATAGAAATCATACAGCTGGATATATATATATATATACACATCTATAATTGTATATATATATATATATGATATAATTGTGTATATATATATAGGTATTATAGGTTATACCCAAAACCCTATACCCCTACAGCTGAGGGATAGGATATACATGGATATACCCAATTCAGAACGTCTGACATTCCCAGTATAGATTGGGTATACCATGGTATACCCATTTTCGGAAAATTCACTGCAGCTTTGGGTGTAGAGTGGTTGATCCAGCATGATCTAACGAAGCTTAGGGATGCTGGGGGATTGTTCATTGCGCCCAAGATACATCCCCAGATAGTGCAATGTTTTTCCCACCGTTTCAACGTTTTTCAATTTAGGTTGCTTTATACAACTATATGGAGGTTTCCTAAAATACAGGTACCCCTAAATCATCCATTTTAATAGGATGTTCCACTATAAACCATCCATTTTAATAGGAATTTCCACTATAAATCATCCATTTTGGGTACTGCCATTTATGGAAACCACCATTTCAGGATCAAATGAATAATCATAGCACCAACCATGTGCATAGCTTGAGGGCATACATACCATGGGTGTCTATGGTCCCAGTATGGATGCATGTTTGGGAACGTCTCAAATATCTGGTTGATGGTGACTGGAACATGGCTGGATTATGACTTTCCATGACTTTCCATGAAAAGTTGGGAATGGAAAATCATCCGACGCGAAAACTCCATCATTCTTCAGGACGGGGTTGGTCAACTTGGTCAACCACCAACCAGATAATGATCATCCATTGGAATAGCATCTGGTAAACTGTCACATAACTAATGGGGAAATCATCATGCTATTAATGGGAAAATCAGTTTGAGGTTGAACATGGGTCCAGTTGTTTGGGTACCTTAGGTACCTTGGAGGGTCACGGATCAAATAACCTTTTTGTTAACCCATTAGATGGGATAAGCCACGAATCGAGGGCGTGCGTTCACCAGGGTTCCGAACCAGATACGAAGTGGAATTTATCCTCCAAGGAATGAAAATTGGCTTGCTGGACAATCCACTAGTTAGAGTATAGATTATGGTCCCAAATATAAACCTCTATTTACAAGGAGTACAGGAAGGGACCGACAGTTAGAATATAAAAAAAATATTTGAACGCAGATAGAATAAGTTAACTGCACTTCTTCACAACCAGAATTCACAAAAAGACAAGCAAGTTCGTACCGTACCACTCCAACCTCAGGGGAACCTTTGGCCAACATAATCTACTATACTTGTTGGCGACAAGTTAATAGACTTCAGGATTTATTTCAGCAGCCAGAACAGAAACCATATAAGAAGAAACATTGTGAACACGACATTGCATTGCGCAATTTGGTTGCTGGTATTCTGCGTGGTGCTGCACATTCTTCACTACAAGAACTCAGGAAGAGAACAAACAGTAACCAACAACTTTAAGGGAGAAAAATTGACGACAACACTTGTGTACGAAAAACATTGTTCTGTTTCCATAGCAAAGCCACCAGATACGCATCTGTTTCAACAGCTAATTATTTCAATTCCTTTGAAACCACACAGAACATATAGTCATATAGTAATACATACTATGTACTGTCGCATTCTATCTGCAAATTCCTTCCGCGGCCAACTTGTTGCCGGCAAGAATTCACTTCGATAAATCCCCAACTTTCATATTCTAACTGCTGGTCCCAACAAGTAATTACCCTATTTTCAGACACCAAGACATTTAGCTTGAGCCAGAATCGGGGCTGCTCTCCTGTCACCGACTGCTAGAAAGTATGGCTAACCGTGGCAAGGTAGATTCAGGATGACTACGGTAGTTGGTGCGATGCAGATCAACAAAGTATACATACATATCTATACGCATGATGTGTATGTATCTAGAAAAATATATATAGACTTATTTAGATGGATTTAGACGTATTTAGATGTATTTACATGTATACACTCATAACATATGTGATGATATGTATTGATATGTATTGATATGTGTGCGTATGTATTTATATGTATTTCTGTGTATGTATATTTATTTATATGATTTTATATGTGTGTATACATATTTATATGCATTTTTATGTATTTACATGTATTATATGTATTATACGTATTACATGTATTTTATGTATTTTATGTACTCGTATGTGTATTAACATGTATGCGTATCTATACACGGCGTAGACACAGTAGTATAACATGTATATATATATATATACATATCTGTGTATTTATGCTTTATACATGTGTGTTACATCTAGATATTGCATGGTATTGTATAAATATAGATGTATATCACATCTCGATATTATTCAGGTAAACCATATGTCTTATAACAATGTGTGTGATAGATAAATAGGTACAGTGATACATTTTATTTAAGCATATATGATGTATTATTCACATACATCTGAAATATATACATATGATACAATATAGAACAACTAATATACAACACAACTGTATTTATATTTACTTTTACATTTACATTGTTTTACATATATATATGATATAATCTGCATGTGTATCACATATAGATATATCCATCGTACATCAGCAGGTAACTGCACCCTCTGGTGATTTAACATAGCTGTAGAAAACCACCTTTGTTTTGCTAGGTAATTCATCTATAAATCATCTATAAATCATCTATAAATCATCTATGAATGGGTCATTTTCCATTGCAAACTCTTAAACCACGCTGTTGGCACAGGCATGAATCCTTCAGCGTGCCGCATGATCGCCCTGGGCTGCTGGGAATGTGCTGCCATGCTAAGGACCAGATGTCAAGTTCCAAAAAAGGCTAAGAAAGGCTATAATATCTTTTCTGGCCCAGAAAATTTGAAGAAACATGATGATAAAGCGCCTTAATTTCAGGGATTTGGAGGGATTTGGGGACTTTTAGAAGCTTTCCCACCGAAATCACTCCCAAATTGGATCGCTCAGCAGGACACCATTGGGTCCCAGTTCTATATCACCCTGAGGGAGTTGCCATATCTCGACGGAAAGCACCTCGGCGACGACGGCGGATGTTGATTTTTGGAGATCAGGAATGATCATCAGTACATCATTATATATAGATATATAAGTATAACTAACACATGATGTAGAAGCTGTAACTGGAGATTTCACCCCATCCAAGTCTCAGTTTCATTTGAAAGAATCCTCCCATGGTGTAGCCAGGTTCTGCGTCATCGGCAGAGTCATCAGTGGGATGTCGATGGCCTCAGTGGTCCTCAAAAAATCTCCGGCCCAACCATAGGTGAACCCTTCCGAGGCGGACCATCATTCGCATTGGCAAGATGGCAACCAAGAATGAGCGACCAGAGCAGGCGGACTCGGCCCTGCCCAGCGGTCCGTTTGAGAAAATGAAGGGTTTTAGGGTTTTCCTGAAATTTGAGAAAACAATTGATAGGGAAGACACATGGATGTGTATATATATATGTCATATGGCAACCCCCAAAAAGATAGAACAATGATTAATCAACATGTTAGTAGGATTTTACTTTTAACCTATCTTCTTGGAGGTTAGGTCATACAATGATTTTTTAGGGGCCACCATTTGGTTTTTCTCCCAAAAGGATTTTTCGGAGGTTTCCCATGGCCATCATGGCCACCACGGCCATCATGGCCATTCCGTGTAAGCTGAGAAGGTGGTGGTGGCATCCTCAATGAGTCGGTGTTTGATACATGATTTTTAAATATGTTTAAAAGCATCAATCAATGGGAATATCTTAAGTATTTTTAGGTATTTTTAAGCATCAATGGGAATTTCAGGATCCTAAAATGAAGGTACTGTACCATATATAAGGATCCATATTTTGTGGGGATATCCCCTGAAATTAAGGCCTGAAAAATAGGCCTTATATATGGTAGGTACCTCCAATAAATCGGTTCCTGAAATGGCCATTGCATCAAGGACATGTCCTATCCAAAAAAGGAGACCATAAGATCGAGGCCGCCATCCGGTGGGTAACTTGTTTCAGCATCCCTCCCGCATCGCCATGCCCGAATCTTACACCATATTATAGCTTGAATAATTCCCATTGAGGTAGCAAACCCCTACTGTATAATCTAATGCATCTCTACTAGTGATATGCCGTGTATGCAGATTGCATACACATTTGGATCCATGTTCATCAAGAGACTCGATGGTTGTTGGTGTAGTGGTTCCTGTGGTAAACACAACACTGAACTACCAATTGGGGATAGTTGAGTCGTCCCTCCCCTTTCTATCCATCTCTTGTACGTCATGGCAAAAATGATGATTGAGGATCTTGGTGCCCCACCAGCCCTGATTAGTCCTTTGCTTCATCCAAAAAGGGGGTCTTGGGCTGGAGCCCAGATCCTTGCCGGGCGCAGGAAGTAAAAATCTTCGCTGATCCTTCTTTGACTTTGACAGCTCCTGCAGGTGTGATCCAACAAGTGCAACTGGCTTTGTGGAAAATTCAAAAAGTCGGGGAATCGGGAATCTAAACGGAATATGCTAGGAAAACAGATACAGTAGTTCATTTTCTTGGAGGGCTCTAAATGTCCAAAACATTGTGAAAGAGGTGTTTTAATTCACTTCACCACTAGTTCTGTTAATCTCGGTGTGCAACCGGTGGTTTTACCGATGAAAACCGATCAACGAAAATAGAGGGGATCCACCGGCTGCTATCTCAAGCCCCAAGGAATATCAAAGGAATCAGCTTCCACTGGGGTTCACTACCCTCTGGTAAACTGTCACATAACTATCGAAAGATCCACCATGTTTAATGGAAACATCCACTATTTCGACTGGGCCATGGCTTCCATAGTTTTCTGTAAACGTTTACCAGGCCGGGTAATTTTCAGTTTCACCTGTGGATGAAACGAATAGTGAGCAAAAATGATCACGGGTATTCCATGCTTTGATCAGGAGAGAGATGAGTGATGAGTGCAGAGGTGGCTGCGGTGTGAACGGCTGAGCCATAGCATAATATACGGTGCTGAGACAATTGTCAGCTAATTTTTAATTATGAGAATTATCAGGTATATACATTATGCATTACATATAATATCATTGTATATGTATACTATTAATGTGTATATCTATATGTACATATTATATGTATATGTATATAAGTATATTTGTATATGTGTATATAAGTATATAAGTATATAAGTATAGAAGTATATAAGTATATAAGTATATATAAGTATATAAATATATAAGTATATAAGTATATAAGTATATAAGTATATAATAAATACATATATGTATATATATACATATATATATATACATAATATATATATATATACATGTATGTATATATATATATATACATAATATATATATATATACATGTATGTATATATATATATACATAATATATACATATATATATGTACATGTATATGTATATATATAAATATTGGCTTCGATGCACTTTAATGGCGACACTCTGTCGAGGACTTGAAAATAATTTGTTTGTATCAGAAGTCGTTGGGGCTATCGTCTGGCAATGTAAAATGACGATCGAGGAGACGCGGCTATCCAAACATCCAAACACTTTTCCTGCATCATTTGGCTAAACCTAGCAGGAATGTCAAACACCTCAAGTTTGGGCTAAATCTAAGCAGCCAACGCCGGAGGTCTCACCATGTGCAAACGGGAATGGATGCCAAAGCCTCAGGACCTGAAGTCATGCCGTCAATGGAATTTGGAGTGGATAGCCTGTTTTTCAATGGTCGCCAAGGAAACCCCTGAAAGAAAAGTATAGAAAGGAAAATCCTGCTGAAATAGTGATGAATTGAATCTGTTCTATTTTTGTGGGGGGGGCTTACTATGTGCTGAAATCACTCGTTTTGGGACCCCTAACTAATCAGCCGAGGTCTATAAATCCAGTTTTCGGCATTGCAGTACATGATTTGGCAAATTGGGTATGAGTCAAGGTTTACAAAGCGGGGATCATTGTACCGTGTTCAGCCCTTCCATGATCTTTCGTAGACTTGCGTCCCTAGTGTTGCCCCTCAGAACCAGCTGATATGTCGAAGCTAAGATTCCGACCAAGGTAGGGACGACGACATCAACATGATGATTCCAGTCTTTCTCAACATTGTTCCGTTGTATCCCATTTCACGCTATACTCTACTTATGTGAGAATATGTTTCAAATATTCAGATCATCCATTCAGTGGTTTTTCTGTCTCACCTCAAACACACTGAATAAAATTCAGCGCAAAAAAGTCATGTGAATTTAAATCTGAACGTTGCAGAGTAGACCGAATGGTAGGATGAGCCTGGCACTTGGGCTGGCTGTGTTCCAAGTTTCTGCCATTCAGGATTGTTTTTTTGTATATATATAATATATATATATATATATATATTTTACATAATATGTGTTTTTTCCCCAATTTAAATTGATATGTTGCATGTTGGGTTGAAAATACATGAAATAATTCTACTTTCTCCATACTTGGGCATTGCGGTAACTACTAAGATATAGTTGAAGAAAATACGAACATCAAGGAAAGACTAACCAAGAAAACAAAGGAAAAAACATAAGAACATAGAAAAGCGAAACACAAAAAATAAAACAAAAAACGTATTACCAAAAATGATGTTCTTCGAATGATCCCTACAGTACTACTGTAAATGACATGTTATCTGACATACATTCTGGAATTCTATTTGATATCCTTTCTGAGATGTACCGAAAACAACTGTTTTGAGGTAATCTATCTAGGTGGGGAACGACATCATCCGGAACAACATTTGAAATCAACAGGTTCATGCAGAAACCTCTACACGAGAGGTCCTATGGCTGAAGACATGTCGCAAACCATGGAAAGTGACATGGTGAACTAAAGCGATAAGGTGATTTGATGGTGAAGTTGAAAGGTGTTGTTTTTTTCGCAGCCATTGGGATTGTATAGTAACCTTGTACGTATTGTTTTAGTATTCGTCGGATGTGAATCCGGAGGCTCCCAAAATGCCCAGAGGTGCTCCCAAAAGGCCTAGACTACGCACTTCTGATGACAGAACTTGCTGCCAAAACCTATTACGACACAGACTCTAGAAAGCAGAGGCTGTGCTTGAGCAACAATCTTTCAATACCTTTCACATGTATCCTGATTTTACCAGATTATCGATAACCAAATCGATATCCAAATCGATAACGTACCCATAACCAAAAATTGCAGAAAGTGGCCCCGGGCAGCCAGAGATCCAATCCATATCAATCTATCCCCGTAGTGGCGTACTTCAATTTTGCGTTAAATCTTGAAGCATCCACTTGGCGTGGTCTAGCTTGGCCTTGAGACCTACCATTAAATATAGTTTTGATCTAATGATCTCAAGAAAAGAACTTAATCTGCAGAAGTAGAAGGCGCGTCAATGCAAACATGAAGCTGGTTCTGGGGAAATTCCTTCTGCCCTTTGAATAAAAACATTGGATAATAAATTACTGACTATGAAATACCTCTTTTGATTCTTCATGTAGAGATAAACTGACATGTATCTTTAGATTAATAAGAATTTGTTGGTATTTATTATAACATTATATGAGATGCGGTTAAAATAAGCGTAGACTACTTTAGTAAGTGGGGGTCTAGTTGCGTCGAGAAAGTGCACCAAACCATGTAAAGCGATAGACCCCAAAAAAAACGATAACTTGTAACCATATAAAATTGCATTAAACTTGGTGTAAGCCAAGCAAATATTGTTGTGTGTGCCTTTACGCGATGGGCAAAAACTGATGCAGAAAATTCAACCTGCAGTGCCTACGTTTCTTGCAGTTGCCATATCATTTGTTGTCCGAGGTAATTGAGCCGTTGCTTTCTGCAGGCAGTTGTTTTTTCCTCCCAGGTCCCAAAGCAATACTCGAAGAACTACAGCGGAACCGTTAGATAAGAACCGATTAAGAATTTTCCAGCCTACCCTGGGGCTCTTAAGTGCTATAGGTGGAAAATATGGGAATTATGAACGAGGATACCCTTAAGTTCTTAACGGGTTACTTCTTAAGGAGTTCATATGGTGAGGTTTTGCCAAAGGTCCCGATTTTTTTTTCAGGCGCAGGCATTAGGCTAGATATTCCGCCATGCCATGGCTTGAAAGTTCATTTTGGCATGGTATTAGGTTGCAACGGAGATGGGGGAAAAAAGGAATTTAAGTCCGGATTTGTTTTTTGATTTGGACGCCCGAAATAAGGCAGCACAGGCAAAACAAGCCAAATCAAATCAACACAAGCCAATATAAGCCAAGGGCAACCTCTGACCTCGCGCGGACGGTTGCGGACGGCTGCGAACGATTCCGAACAATTCCGCACGATTGCGAATATAATCGCAACGTCGAATGAATACATCTTCAACCCTAAAATTCCCAGAATGAAACGGAAATTATCCAGAATATTTATAAATATTTGATATATATATATATATATTAAACCCCGTTGGTAGCTCCCAGCTGAGATCTAGGAGCTCCAGCCCCTGGGGTGCATGGCTATTTTTTTTTAGCCTTAGTAAAAATGACGATAGGTCCCTTGATTTTATCTGCAGACATGCTAG
>Ga0126342_10018091_pt1 | contig 12114 bp, 7 predicted proteins | sample Cyp1metagenome_FD_92528 | JGI IMG/M metagenome (GOLD analysis project Ga0126342, IMG submission 92528) | Coral microbial communities from Lord Howe Island, Old Settlement Bay, Australia - Cyphastrea 1 metagenome | ecosystem: Host-associated > Invertebrates > Cnidaria > Coral ... | reverse complement strand
TAAAAGTAAATTGAAATCAATTGAAAGTAAATTGAAATCAATTGAAAGTAAATTAAAAGTAACTTGAAAGTAAATTGAAAGTAAATTGAAATCAATTGAAAGTAAATTAAAAGTAAATTGAAAGTAAATTGAAAGTAAATTGAAAATAATTTGAAAGTAAATTAAAAGTAAATTGAAATCAATTGAAAGTAAATTGAAATCAATTGAAAGTAAATTAAAAATAAATTGAAATCCTTTCTTAAGTTGATTGACCAAAAAAATGTTGAGGGGGGGCAAAAAAAAGTGCGAGTTATAGAGTATCCTCAAATTGTTTGGGGGGGGGGGCCCTCACACTAATCAGACGCAAACATTATATATATATATAACATATATATATATATATACACATACATATAGATAGATAGATAGATAGATAGATAGATGGATAGATGGATAGATGGATAGATGGATAGATGGATGGATAGATTAGATTAGATTAGATTAGATTAGATTAGATTAGATTAGATTAGATAGATAGATAGATGCACACATCCAACATTGCAGTCAATTGATGTCAATTGATAAACCATGATAAACCAGCTGGATCGTTGTGCGCGCTTGGAGATATAAATGTTAACACAAAACACCGATGGATTGCCACAACCCTATGGATGAACTAAAATTATTTGCTGGGCATTTCGAGAAGCGAAACACCTCAATCCAAACCTTGTGACATTGATCAAAGAGAGAAGAGCAACCCTTTATAAGACTCAACACGTCCTCGAAATGCAGCTGGAACAGCTGTTGACATGTCCAGATTCGTCCAAACATGTTGTCTCGAAAGCTTCCAAACACAAGCCCATCTCCACAACATTAAAACATCCGTGAGGATACATCACGGTAATTCTCATTAATGCTCCGTGGTGCTGGTACATTTACCTACAAAACTGGGTAAATATTCCATACATGGAGCATATAGGATTTAGAATAGTCATGTGTTGAATGTACATCCGTTAATAGATCACACCAAATTACGATACACAATACATCTCAATACACTCGACATTTTTTCAGGATGGACACCACACATGTTCAGTCTGTTCAGTGTTCAAAAGCCTCTTTCATCCCTTGTCAATCCTCACTCTGTTTGTTCAATCAAGTGTTCCAATCATACCCATATGCTCCATGTATGGCATTTACCCCAAAAATGGCCCAAATGTAGGTAAATATTACATACATGGAGCATATGGAATATCGGGTCGTACAACCACCTATCATCAACCAGGGGACCACCAACCCCGAGGACTCGTAGATCCCAGAATCGACACCTCGTAGATCCCCGGCTGCGACGGCTTGGCTTGGCTTGGCGACCGTGGCCCCCCAACAGCTCTGAGCCCGGCGCAGGCGCAGAGAGTGGGCCATATATATATATATATATATTTAACCTCTCCAAATATTAATTTGTAAACTGTCTTTGGTTTTTTTTCCACCCAAGATATATCAATATTATATATAATATGTATATATGTCAATATTATATATATCAATATATATATATATATATATCGGGGTATATAATTTGTTATCTACCACGTTTGGGGAGAAACATCAACATGCACAATCCGTCTTGACCCATACTCATGTCATCTTTGCGATTTTGTTTGACAGTTGAGCTTTTTTCGTCTCAGGATTAAAAGCAAAACATGATTGACACCACCAACCAGTTTTTCGCAATCTTCGTATAAGAAACGTGAAGCCTTTCGTCTAGCAACCATCTACATTCCAACATGTTCCAACAAAGCATGAAACCCTAGGTGGATTTACGGAGCATTCCTATGTAGATCTACGAAAATTTGAGCACACATGGTATGATTTTGCCACACTATTCTTGGAATTGCCACACTAAAACATAACCTTCGGCAAATGGGGCCCAATAAGAATTGATAATGCGGTGACAACTCACCAGGATCAATGATTTCAAACATACAAACCATTACAAACATATATTTCCATTGTTCATTTGTGAAAATGTCTTTGTTTAATGGTACCAAAAACACGAAAATCAGATGTCCCCAGGAGACCACACCGGCGCCAGTTCGTTCGGTGCGGCATAGGGGTCAATCCTGACGTATTCGCGTCATGCGATGATCATGTTTTTTTCTTGTGTTGTGCATTGAAACGGAGATATATGGGGAGTATAATGGGGAATATATGGGAATAAAATGGAGTAGTATATACTGTATCTAACCTTTTAAACAAAAAAAAAACGGAGCACAACAACCCCAAGGGAACGCGGCGAATACCTGGGATGGTCAATGGTTGATCCTCATGTGACATGCTTACGAAAGTCAACAATCAATGTGACTTACTACAAATATCAAACAGTCTACAATAGGGTTTATAAGCAGCTTTGGGGAAGATGGTGTGGTTTCGACCTTTCACTTTTTGGGACCTTTTCCCTTTGCTTTCGGCACTGATGCACTGTGCACAGGGCCGTGACAGGAACATCATCCATGAGGCAGAGAAACCCATTTGTTGTTATCATGTTTGTTCCAGAAACATCCTCAATAGACATCAGTCTTGGAGTCTTAAGGTAAACAGTAAACATGGAATATTGATCCTCTATCTTTGAGTGACTTAAATCACATGTGTTTGCCGGGCAAATCATCATTTTCACCTGTGAAATCACCGTTTCCGCTTACGGTAAATCATCGTGCACATGTCCTGAGGACTGAAGTCTTGGGACGCTGCGGAGCGCTAGGGCCTGGGATGTTTGGATGAGTCAGGGGTTAGGTACTTTCTCAGAAAGTGCTTTGGATCCATTGGGTGCATACAATAGAATATATATATATATATATAATAGTAGTTGTATATGTATGTATATAATATATGAGTTATATATATATAATTATTTATGACATATAATGATTTATTAAATATAATCCTATATATATATGTATAATCATATATATATATAGACATCGTAAGGTTATCCCCCACTTGCAGTGCCTGGGATTTTTACCCCCGAGTATGAGCCCAGTTGCAGTCAGGTAAGTGGATTCATGGATTCATCGGTACATGTCCTCCTTATCAATGGCCTATGTTTGAGGGCTATGCAAGGGGATATGCCCCAACAAAAATGGCCTGAAAAATGGTACCTAGTAGCTCCACATCATCCTGGAGTTCCCATCGACATGATGAAACATCTCTTGAGTCAGCAGGCAAAGTATGGGCCAAGTCACAACGAGTTCATCATAATCCACCCAGAAAAAACGATGGTTTATCTTCCTATATTTTTGCTGAAATGTGCACAAATTGGGATCGGGATTAACCCTGATTTTCAAACAAAGATACAAACTCGATTCCCTTTTAATGGTGAAATGTGTCCTTCTTTTTTTATGGGTTAAATCATTTTCCATTTTTATACCCTCTGGTAATTTAACATAGCTATGGAAAATCACAATTTTTAATGGGAAAATCCACTATAAATGGCCATTTTCAATAGCTATGTTAGTTTACCAGAGGGTAATGGTTTTATTATGTTCATGTTGACATCAGCTGCTATTACCCTCAAGCCGCACATCGCCTCGGAGCTGTCCAACACGCTCTGCAGCGGAGAGATCTGCCTGAGAAAATGAGGATTGAACCAACAACAGATTGGGCTCTAAAACATCAAACAAACTGTGTTTTCCAGGGATATGTATATGTATATACATATCTCTCTAATTTCTATATATATATATATGTATATAATTATATGTATATATATATATATGTGTGTCTGTGAAACCACAGGTTTTCTTATCATACATGCTGATTATCCACATTTTTTGGGGGGGCTACGTGGCTACATCCCCCGCTCAAAGTTTTCAAACAATCCCTTCTCCCTAAAAGTAGACGCGCCTAAAAACAACAGCGTTTTGTATGTGGAGGATCACCTCGCGAATCATGACTGGTCAGAAACTGCGGTTATAACCAATTTGAAACTGTTATAACTATGGTTAATATACTGTTAATATATGGTTATTATATGGTTAATGATGGTTAATAATAATCTGGTTGGTGGTTGACCTACCCCTCCCAAACAATTTATAAACGGGATAAGCGACGAAACGGGGACGAATCCGATCACGAGGGTAAGATATGCCACGAATCCGATCTGCGGGATGATCCTCCAAGTAGGGGATAAAACCACATATGACATATGACAAGGGATCTTTGGGTTATTTCCCAAGGCGTTTACTTGAATTCAAAACAACCGCTAGGGCACTGCCAGAGCAACATGCACTCAAGTGCTCTGAAGGTGCTCTATCCATATTACATCCATAGATTCAAGCACCACTTCGTCCAAAGGCCTTCCTGCTTGCCCCCACTCTCCAAAAAAATTGCCCAATGCTGGGCCCAAGCTGATGAAAAAACTCGTCGAGGGCCACTGCAGAGCTCAGCAACGCTGTGATGGTCATCACAAGTGCCAGAAGGCCAGCGATTGCCCCACCCCAAGCACTGAAATCCGCCGCAGCGCGGCAGTTTGCCAAAGGTCCTGCCGACCAAAATGCGCCACCGAAAAACACCTCGACGACGTTAAAAAGCATGCAGAAACTACCAATGATAGCCTCGGCGGAGACGAAGTTGAAGATAGAAATATGTTAAATTACCTGAGGGTAAATCACCATTAATCACCATTAATCAACATTAATCACCATTAATAACCATTAATTAATCACCATTAATCACCATTATCCGGTTAGCAACTTCCCTTCAGTGTGGTTATCCCAATAGATGGGACCTATCACACCGTGAGGGGATGACCTATCTCTTTATGGGTTGATGACCATGGCACATATGGTTCCTACCTTGGAAGTTCTAGTTATAAGATGCTATGAGTGGATATAGAACTATATAATACTGTATATATATATAATACTAAATATATAATACATCTATCTATCTATCTATCTATCTTTCTTTCTTTCTATCTTTCTATCTATCTATCTATCTATCTCTCTATCTCTCTATCTATCTATCTAATCTACTCTATCTAATCTAATCTAATCTAATCTATCTAATCTATCTAATATATCTAATCTATCTAAACCATCTAATCTATCTAACCTATCTAACCTATCTAATCTATCTAATCTATCTAATCTATCTAATCTATTTAATCTATCTAATCTATCTAATCTATCTAATCTATCTAACCTATCTAATCTATCTAACCTATCTAATCTATCTAATCTATCTAATATATCTAATCTATTTAATCTATCTAATCTATCTAATCTATCTAATCTATCTAACCTATCTAATCTATCTAATCTATCTAATCTATCTAATCTATCTAATCTATTTAATCTATCTAATCTATCTAATCTATCTAATCTATCTATCTCTGTAATATATATGTAGGGCTTATATCCCAACTTTGGCGCTTTATAACCATGCTTACACCCATTTGATCCCATCCACGGAGCCTCTTCCTGCGCTGTCGGCCACCACTCCTCTGGGGCTGCTTCACTTCCAGTGACCTAAGCATCGCCAGCAAAGATGGGGATCCCTATAGGATCAAATGGGGGATTTACCATGGAGAATTCGAAAAAAAAAAACGCTGGTCATCATGGGATTTACCACATGCCAGCTGGTGAACCATGGTGAACCGTGGTTAACCCGTGTCACGGTCATGAAATGGGAATATTTAACTAGCGCCAATTTATAGTATCCATAAATAATGATAGAATACCCACCCATACGGAGCCCCAATGTGAATCCGTAGATTCAATACCGAACCTTGGTTTCAGATATTCGACATGAAATGGGGAAGTGATTTCAATTCACAATCACCAGTACGCAATAAACATTGCAGCACCGTCATATGTTACCAGACAATTTGTTGATGTTATCGTAATTGTTCACAAATAAACTGCGTCCGTGTACTCAACAAAAGTGGGCAATCCAAAATCGTCGGGAACCTAAATCCAATGTCGTCGAAGAGTGTCCGAGTCAGGAGTCATCAATGTTCAGTTTCCTACTGACATTTCTGTTTAGGGAGTGCTGCGCTAAGGAAACTGAATGCCTACACGCTTTTCTGTGCGAAACAAACAACTTCAGCTCGTGTCTCAAGTTTTTGATGCTCTTGACGTAATATTTTGACATCATGATACCATGGTGGCCTGCGGTGTGGCCCATACAAATTGGTTCAAACCAAGTGGTAGAGGCCAAGAGCCAAATGGTGGGTCAGTGCAACCCGGCGTCCCTGTACTTCACAACAAACTAGCTGGGATCTATGAATGCGAATAATCCTAAAAGCAAAATTTATATGTATTTATGTCATTGATCATGATTGATCCATTTCAAACATGATTCATTCATGTGAGTTTTCGGAACAATTTTCTCGTAGTAAACCAACAGGTTACTATGGAAAACCACCATCAAATTGATAGGCAAGCCATGGAAGTAGCCATGGGCCATGTTTTCCAGCTCGCAAATTGTTAGGCAGAACCAGAGGGTATATCCCACAAAATCCGGTATAATCAGCATGTAATCCCTAAAAAACCCTATAAATTCCATGAAAGTCTGCAGTCAAAGGGTACGACATAAACTCTTCGTTTACTGGAGGGCAGCTTCGGCCTCAGTGTCTAGCGATGAGGTAATCGCTACCTGGCGGTGGATGCCGCATACCCCGCAGAGGCTCAAGAAATAGATGCCAAAAACGCGTTTTTTCACCGTTTCACTGTAAAAAACAATGAGAAAAAACACATCTCAACTGGATGCGCTACTTCAATACCCTTAGGCCCAAAGGTATTTTCACAATTTGTTATAGAACATCATCATCGGTATATCATAAAATCAAATCGGCAGTGGCTTCCAAGTTCGAAGAGGGATGGCCACTTCCACAACCAGCTTCAAATTCATCGCTACAATGTGGGCCCACCTTACTCCAAAATATATTTATTGGATTATACACCCAACTATAGTGTTAGATATACGTCTACCACAAAGCATGTTGTAAACTTGCTTAGTTCAACATAGTTCAAACAACTTAGGTGTGTCTTGAGGTCCCCAAATTCGACTTACCATCCGGTATTTTGCTGGTTGGTGGTTTCAACCCCTCTGAAAAATATGAGTGCGTCAGTTGGGATGATGAAATTTCCAATATATCAATCGGAATTCCAGGATCCTAGAATGGAGGTACCGTACCATATAAGGCCATATTTTGTGGGGATATTCCCTTACATAGGCCTTATATATGGTAGGTACTTCCAAATTTAGGTACCTGAAATGGCCATTGCACATATGGAAAGTCAAAAAAAACCATGGTTCCAAACCATCAACCAGTTTGCCATGGCTAGAAAATCCAGATGATTTCCCCAGCAACTTCCACCGCCCAGCTCCCAGGCGCATGAACGTGCCTACATTGAAGCACACCTCTTGGCAGAGCTGCATGACCTGCGGGCGTTCGGCCGCGACATGTCACGCGTTCGTGAATCTGGAGAGTGAACATAGGGGAATAGCTGTGACAGCTATGAGAACTAGTTGTCTAGGTACAAACTGCGAGCAAATGTGGCCACATGCCAACTGGAACTCTGACTCCGAACGGGCATAGCCGCCAGTACTGGCCTGCGGCTCTATAAACAGAGGTTTCTAGCTGGGAACATCATAGACATATCCTGGGAAATACATGAACATATGGTCCATATGGTATTGTTTTTTAAAACTTATCAGAGATGGCGAAAAAACAGTTAGTCAGTGAAATAACCCCATAAGAATGAAATGATAATCCCATTTATAACGTAGAACCATTTATAACCATAAACATAACTGGTAATGGGCTTTAACTGTAGCTATGGAAAATGGCCCACTTATATTAGATGGTTTGCCTATTAAAAGTAGTGATTTTCCCTTGTTCTTTTAGGAAACATATGTTACAAAACTGGTGTGGTATACTATTTATATCTAATTATTATCATGTATCATCTAGTGTATATACTTCTTTGTTGTTGAACGGGAGGAAGCCACTGGTAGTCAGTCAACCAGTGGGAATAGGACATCTATGTTTTTGCAATGGAGGATAGATTGGGGCCTCTTGATGCCCCAGTCCATATTTGGGACTCCGAAGCAATCCAACATGATGGGTTTCACTTTTTAGGTTACACAGGATCTTTGAGTAATTGAAACAGTCACTAGGGGAGATTGTGGAGATTGAGATGGTAAGCAAACTTCTTCACAAGCAAACTTGTATAAACTTGTTACCCTCCAGTAATCAAGCATGGCTGAAAAATCACCGAACTAAGTGGAGCTTCGCTGGGAAAATCATCATTTTTCATCATTTTGGTGAAATGACTTTTTGTGTTTCTTGGCATTCTGGATTGTAGCAACCCTCAAAAATATATGAAAAGCACACTACCACTAATTTTTGGGAAATATTATATTTGTCTGCAGCTTTTTGGGGGTTAGCTATACCTTCCGGTGTCCTCAAACATGGCAAGGAGAAGTCTACCTCCATTGACCGATCATTCTCCCATCGTCCCAATCATTGTCCCGTGGAATAACCCCATACCACCATTGTTTTTCAGGTCTGAATCGTGAAACATTGGAATTCATATATATATATATATAATTGATCATAATCGTTCATATGTATATGTATATAGAACCCATTGATATGACCTCATTTCATGATATTGTATGTATATGTATATTATATATATATATAAAACTCATTGGTATAATCTCAGCCCTAAAGTAATTTGACCACTCTGAAAATGTCGCCTCCAAGTCGTGACAGGCATTCCATCCCATCACCACCACCTCGCGATGGACCGCTTGAGGTCCATGAACTGTAGCTTAAGGATCTATTGGTATTGGTGAAGGGCCAGGTGGGACTTGATGAAATATATCTCCTAAAGATCCAAGTTACCCTATAGTTATTTACCTATAGATCCTAAAGATGGCTCAGATATTTACCTATCGTTTTCACCTATCGGACTAACCTATATTTTTAAAACCTTTCCCCACTTGGCGAAGCTGGAGACGCACCACCCTCAAGCCACCGACTCTTCACCTATATTGTATCAAAAAAAAATCCCAAAAACACTTTCTGGTTGGTGGTTTTAACCATCTTGAAAATATGAAAGTCAGTTGGGATGATTATCCCATATACTATGGAAAATAAAAAATGTGGTAAACCACCAACCAGCTTTCAAATACGGCCACTTGTTTTTAGTTCGGAACTTGATTTTCCAATCCACTGGACCGGGGGGTTCGTGGTGTTGTTTTCCCTTTCATCTTCATCATCATCATCAATAATAATAGTACTAATAATCATCCCCAACATCCTCAGCAGTTTGCACAATCCTCGCCATTATTTCTGCTAATAACAATAATCATCATCATTCATCATCATCATCAAAATGTGGAAAAGATCCTGCACCACTTAGTAACTCTTAGGAACCATGGAGCACGGACAAAAAACAACGGGATAAACCGTGGGATAAACCACCAACTGGCGCAGGTATCGCCAGCACAGGTGCCTGACCTCCTTATGTTTCTGCATGGCCTGCTTCGCTTCGTCAAAGGTGGCCAAAGCCTCGGGTCGAGGGGGAGACCCGGAGTTTGAAGGCGCCAGGCCTGTTCATAGCTCCATTTTTAGCATCAATAACTAGGATTTATATTATGGATTTTTCATGATGTATATTTATATATATGGATTTATATGGTTTTTTAATGGGTTAGTTATAATTATAATGATTGAAAATTATTTATAATGATTGATAATTATATAATATATATATATATATATACATACATACATACATACGTACGTACGTACATACATACATACATACATACATACATACATTACATACATTACATACATACATATGGTCGATATGTCTGTAGTTGATGGAGGGAAACACTGACTTCGAACTGAGGTCATCTCCTTATGCTTCAGAGTTGGATTTTGACTTGGAAGGCATCGGCATCAGTAGGAATTGGTGGTTTTCCGAAGTTGTTCATTACATGATCTTTGTTCTTGGACACTGTTGATAACTAATGAAATTATTGACTGGTATGGATAATGTCACCAAGAATTGTTGATTTGTTATGTATTTGAGTCTCCGCGGAATTAACATGCATTTACCATCATCTTCTTTTCAAGATACTGTGGATGGAAAATTCAACACCAACTTGGATGGTCGAAACCCTAAAAAAAATGGTATAAAACACCTAGTAGCTGGTGCATGATTTCACAACCATCCACAGTATCATGACTGTATGACCTAAGAAACTGGGTGCCCTGGGTGCCCTGGGTGTGCCCTGGGTGTGCCCTGGGTGCCCCGTCCACACACAGTGGCCAGTAGATGAGATTCCACCCATTCTCCACCTGATAGGACTTTGCAAGGACCGTAGATAGGTTGCATCTGCTGATGCTATCGTCATAAATTTTCAATCATATGGGGTTTTCCTGGAACGGGGGTTCCCCCAAATAGATCGTTTATTTCATGAAAAATCCGAAAATAAAATGGATGATTTGGGGGTACCCCTGTTTTAGGAAACCTCCATATGTTTTGGTAAGAATACAGTACATTACAGTACCCATTCTACTCAAAGATTGGGCAACATAAATTGAGACGGAACATTCCTGACCAATGCATATCTTGCCAAAACTCAACATTTTTTTCTCCCTTGAGAACAAACATCAACATGGAAGATCCGCCAAAGTCTTGCAGAACTTGTAAGCCAGCAGCAGAATGGACGCAATTGTTTTTTTTCCCACTGGTGGGGCCTGGTTTCCGTTCGCTGGTGCTGAAAAAATTGGACCAATCCCCATGGAACTTCCTGCAACCGCCATGTTTCCCACCTCTCGCGAAAAGTGTAAGTTGTCAAAATCAGTCTCCTTCCAAGTGCGGACCCCAGGCAATAGCTAAGGTGGTCGACATATTTCAATAAATATGGATACTGAGATCTAACATAGTTGATGGGGTTTATCAATCAATTAACCACGCGGGGGGGGCCCAGATTGTGGCCATTACAACAAGCAGAATTCGTCTTCATGGAAACGGTCGAGAAGCAATTGGAAGTTGGTTTGCTTGCAAAGAAGTAACTGCTTCATCTAAACACTAGCAGTAGCATGCAAGCACGGCTCAAGAGACTCTGGACATTGTTGTTTTCCGGTTTTCCTCAGAGCGCTTGCCTTTCTTGAAACACCTAACACAATGAAACATTACTCCTTACCTGGAGGATCATCCCACTTAGTAAGCAATTAATCCGCCGGCCCGCCGGCGTGTCTGATTGGAAGGTGTTGTTTTTGTTTCGGTTCTTGGTTGGTACTTGTTCCTGTGTTCTCTTGCTGTTTTTGCTTCGTCTGAATCAAAGTCACCCCACATCCAAGTACAAGTACAAGTACAAATACAAGTGCAAACACAATTACTTTACTTCGAGTTATCCCCACCATGAAATCTATACGTTTTGTTACTGGCAAATATTCTAGCATTCTATCTGACATATCCTCTGGCATTTTATCTGGCATATCTTCTGCAATATGTTCTGGCATATCTTCTGGCATTCTACCTGGCATATCTTCTGCAATATGTTCTGGCATATCTTCTGGCATTCTATCTGGCATATCTTCTGGCATATCTTCTGACATTCTTTCTGGCATTCTATCTGGCAAATCTTCTGGCGTTCTATCTGGCAAACATTCTGGCACTTTATCTGACATACCTTCTGGCATTCTATCTGACATTCTATCTGGCATACCTTCTGGCATTCTATCTGGCATATCTTCTGGCATTCTATCTGGCAAACATTCTGGCATTTTATCTGGCATATCTTCTGGCATTCTTTCTGACAATTCTATCTGGCGTTCTATCTGGCATATCTTCTGGCATTCTATCTGGTGCTCACTGAGCTCGGAGGGTCCCAGGTTGACGCCCAGCGGTGCTCACTGAGCTCGGGGGGTCCCAGGTTGAGGTCCAGCGGTGCACACTGAGCTCGGACGGTCCCAGCTTCAGGTCCAGCGGTGCTCACTGAGCTCGGAAGGTCCCAGGTTGAGGTCCAGCGGTGCCCAGTGCGCTCAGACCCTTGCAGTTGAGGTCCAGCAGTGCCCACTGCGTGCGGAAGTTGGCGAAGAGC
>Ga0126342_10018090_pt1 | contig 12114 bp, 9 predicted proteins | sample Cyp1metagenome_FD_92528 | JGI IMG/M metagenome (GOLD analysis project Ga0126342, IMG submission 92528) | Coral microbial communities from Lord Howe Island, Old Settlement Bay, Australia - Cyphastrea 1 metagenome | ecosystem: Host-associated > Invertebrates > Cnidaria > Coral ... | reverse complement strand
TGTGCTGATGGAGGCGCGGCAGGTGTCAGGTTAGTATCAAAATCACCCCATGAACATGCAAGATTTCAGCTGCTATGTTAGCGCTGTTCAACGGGAAATCCCGAACGCTAACGTAGCGGGATAATTTTTTGATTTTTTTTTGGCCCAGGTTAGATTTCAGGAGAGTATATACATATATATATATATGTATCTATTTATTTATACACATCACATACATATCAGGATGCAATAAAACAAAGTAAGGCGTGGATGATTTTGTGGTGCTTCAGACGTGTTGTAGTAACTTTTGAACCATTTTGACCCCGTTCTGTAGAGATCATGAAAGTGGATATTTAGCATGCACCCAACGGCCTTGATGACTGGTTATTGATCGGTTGATGCCAAACCAATGCATCACTGTGACTAAGGAGATAGACGAAGGTGGATTTAGCCTTTTCGAGGCCAGTTGAGTTTTGCTTTAAGAATGGAGGAACATCAAAGGCCAACGATGTATCAAATACACCATATCAATACATATATATCATATATCATAAAATCGTTTTATTAAAAAAAAAACATAAAAAAACAGGGTGCCTGTTGATTGCTGTTGCACGTGTGGTGATTTGACGCGTTTCTGGGTGGTTTGCCTTTGCGTTCCTTCCTTCTTGACTTCAACCATCGGCTGTGCTGGACTTCTCCGCCCAATGACCTTGTTGCGGCTGTAAGTTGTCTGGCCTTACTGATTACCCTCTGGTAATTTAACGTAGCTATTGAAAATGGCCATTTATAGTGGATTTACCCATTAATAATGGTGATTACCAGAGGGTACTCAAAAAATGTACCTTTGACATGGTGCTGACATTTGTCTATGGGGTACAAGTGACAGAGTTTCACTTAGTTTTTTCTCTTAACCTACCTCTTATGCATATCCGCTTATCATCACAGATCAAGATCAATGTGCATTGCGAGAGTTGCAGTGTGCCATTGCCCCGCGAGGCATGTGGTGCGGACAGCTGGAAGGCCTACAGAACCTTGGGATGGTCTTTGGGCAAGCTGAACCTTTCTGTTCATGTTGTATTTCCTACTAGTAGATTGTACAGTAAACGAACGTTGTACGTCCTTCTTCGAGCGGCAGGCTCGGTGTGAGAAGTTTCGTTGGTCTCTCAGTTTTTGTTGCGCAGAACCATCTGGGGGGTTCCATACATGGGGGTACCCCAATAGCTGGATGGTTTACAATGGAAAATCTTATTAAAATAGATGATTTTGGGGTACCCCAATTTCAGGAAACCTCCATTATACAATTTTCCAAATTTGCTTTGGTGTTTCCTTCAGGCAGAATCACCCCAACGTTCAGCCCACCGTTCAGCGGTCTGCAACCCATTTCTGTGCGACTTCACCCACGCCCCCAGCTGGGTTCGGGACCACAGTCCGCAGGTTCCCAGATTGCACAAGTTGACAGTCCGGATGAGGCGCGTTGAGTGCCTGTTGCAGATGGGTAGATGATGGTACTGTCACTCTGGAAGAGAGCCTGGGAGGTTGCCTACTGCAGATGTCGGCTTCGCATGGGGACTCAGATAAACTATGATAAACTCCATAGAGTTCATGGATTTTATAGACCTCCATAGCCGTCTTGACCAGTCAGATTCGTTGGATTTTTTGGGGGTTGGGATTGCTGAGGTTCAGACATTCTGGCGAAGAACCCGGACATTGGAGTTTACGTTGAAGTGGAGGTCCACCACACCTGGGTCCACCTGGGTCCGACGTCGTGAAGATGGAATTTGGGTTTGTCCATGTTTGTCCCATAGAATAGACCTTAACATAGCAATTTTGATGGGGAATATATTGTGCTAAACATTCATATTTGCTATTGTATTTTAAGGGATATCGATGTCGTGTAACCCATTGAGAAACCCTCATAGCGAAGGTCCGTGCCAATGCAGACAACTTGAGTTTGGCCGTGGTGGACTTTGAGAATGGTGGGCGAAGCAGTCGGCAGCCAAGACGTCCTGGTGATTCCTGGTGTATTGCACAGCTAAAAAGTGCAACAAAACATGTAACCAATGGGGGTTTCCCAAGTCATGGGGGTACCCCAAGTCATTAAACCATGACTTAGTATCGAAACCTATGGTGAGTTGGGGACCCCCCATGACTTAAGACACCCCCAAATATCAACAAATAACCATTGGCTACAGCATGATGGTATCTGAGCTGTTGGATCGGCAGGTGTGACCTTCAGTCCAGAGACTGGGGCGGTCCTTCGCGGAAAGCTCAGAGGGCAGACAGGTCACACAGGGGATTGGACATATATTACACAAGCAGATTGACCATGATATATTCTCATTTCCCCGTGAAAATAGCTTTGGAATGCTTTGGAGTCATCCTTTGTCTTCATGATCCCTGGCAACCTGGAGCTACAGCAAGATAGGATTGCTTCATTTTTGCGATCTGAGGAGAGCGAAAGGTGCGAGAATCGCCCCGGGCCATCGAGGGAACGTGCTCCAGCTGTCTGGATGTCGGTTGATGGTTGGGGAGATCCCGGTTGATCCGCTCAACTGTTGTTGCCGTCACCAAAAACGCCGTTGCGGTTGGACCGTGTCCAAGCAATGAAGGATTGTAGCAAGATGTAGCAACTCGATCAGCAGTTTCACAGTGATACACATTAAGCGCTACAGAGAACCATTTTGACAAGGTGTAGCATCCAAAAAAGGCGTATAGACACAATAAGGATGGCGTATAGACACAATAAGGATCAACAATTGTTGTAATCATTCTGAAAGCACCGCTTCTTTCTGAGGTATGTTACATACAAAAAATAGTTCCAAAGATAGTCCAGCATCAATGCTCTGTCATCGAGAGAATCATGTTCACTTAAGACAATTCCTGAGCACACGAGTTGTGACGCTTGGAAAGCGTTTTGGCCGCCATGGGGTCAGGGAATGCTTCTGAGTTGCTGTGGGATGGTCTCATATGGCTTGCAGTTGCCATTCACCTTTTAGCAACTCCCTACACAAAGGTTGAGGAGAGTTTCAATCTGCAAGCTTGCCATGATACCTTGCAACATGGATGGAACATTGATGCTTGGGATCATTTGCAATTTCCTGGTGCAGTTCCACGGAGCTTCGTTGGAGCATTGGCCACTTCAATCTTTGCCTTCCCGTTGTCACAGATCTTGCGTGGGCCAGCACTGCTGCGACTGGTGCGACTGGTGGTGGGAAGTATCTCTGTGGTGGCGCATGCGCGATTTCGGGCCGTCATCGCAAAGGAGTGGGGTGTGACGGCCTCTCGTTTCTTTGCAATTTTGGTGGTCACCCAATTCCACCTTCCATTCTACATGAGCCGAACATTGCCCAATGTGTTTGCACTGCAAATTGCGACCTTGGCGCATGCAGAGTTCTTGCAGGACACATCAGCTTCTGCGTACAGATGCTTGATTCTTTTGAGCATAGCCGCTGCGATTTTTCGTTGCGACCTGTTGGTACTCATTGCGCCCGTGGGCTTGTCACTTCTTTTTCAAGGACGCGTGAATTTCTTCAAAGCTGCTGCCTTCACAGCATTTGCTGCCTTGGTGGGTGCATGCCTTTCAGTCATGGTTGATTCCATCCTTTGGAAGCGTTGGCTTTGGCCAGAATTCGAAGTCTTGTGGTTCAACACTGCGGAGAACAAGTCCAGTGAATGGGGAACTGAGCCATTTCTCTGGTATTTCTATTCAGCTTTACCACGAGCCCTGCTAGGAAGCTTTCCTTTGGCATTGCTCAGCCTGCTTCTTGAGCCCAGGGCCCGGATTCAGGTGACTGCGGCGCTGGTTTTTGTCTTGCTCTATTCCTTTCTGCCGCACAAGGAGCTGCGTTTCATCTTTCCCGCGCTGCCCTTGCTGAACGCAGCAGCAGCCGCCAGTGCTGCCAGAGTCTTGCGGTGGAAGCGATGGAGGGGTCTTCAGACACTGGCACTTGTTGGTTTGTGTGCTGCCAGTTTTCTGGCGATGCTGGTGATGAGCTCCGCATCCTTCGTGAATTACCCTGGAGGAGTGGCAATGGCCGGTCTTCATTCAGTAGAAAGAAACAAGGAATCAATTTCAGTTCATATAGGCAACTTGGCTGCCATCTCAGGTGTTTCTCGATTTCTTGAGGATGGGCAGAACTGGAGCTATTCAAAAGAGGAAGGCCTTTTGCCAACAGAATTGTCTCAGCGGGGTTATGATCGACTGATCTCGGAGTATGCAGAGGTGCCGGGATATTTTTGCATTGCACAAGTCCAAGGTTTTCAGCGTCTCGCCTTCTCAAAGGGATGGCCTCCATTGAGCGCCAAGCTGTCGCCGCAGATCTTTGTTCTTGGAAGATCAGTTGATGATACAACACTTCCATGTGACGGCAGCTACCCCAGCTGGAGTGCTGTTTCTCATCTACAGTACCAGCCACTACAGCTGCTGTCTTAGGTGGTAGCAGCTCCTGGTAGCCCGCTTGGCTTTCGGCGCGCAGGAGTTCTGACAGGTGAGACATGCAGCGTCTACAGGTGTTGCGCCGTGGCAAAGATGTTGCGATCCTGAGACATGGAAGTGACAATTCTGTGGATGCAGGCGCGCAGGAGTGAAGAAGCAAGAGTTGAAGAGGGTCAGTCAGGGATTGAAAGACGCAAACTATACAGAATCTATACAGAAACTATCCTCACAAAATGGAACATTAACTACAAACTCCATTCATCTGGCTATTGAAAAACACTATGGGACACAGTGGGAAAAAAAAGGAACACAGGCCATGCACCTGAGGGTCAGTCATGACAACCATGAATTTTGGGCCTGGGGATGTCAGGGGATATGGGAGCTGGACATGAGTTATTGTCATCGGGACTCTCTTGTTGCCGCCCTCGCATGTCCGGTTCTGAGCAAAGAGGTTGGCAATAATTAATGGCTTGTTTAGAGAAGCATAAACAACCCATAACTCCAGGACTTGACATGTTCTATACCCAATATAACCTACTAAGCCGCCTCAAGATGCTCACAGCACTTCACAAATTGAAGCATCTCCAGAGCCAGAAGTCAGGAACCAAAGTGTAGCTGCATATGTTGAACTTTGAGAGAACCTGATGAACTTATCAGGTTGGGAAAAGGGAACACTGAAATGAAGGGCAGAGAGGCTACTACAATCTTTTGATAATTGCATTAATGGACGATAATCACGATATATAAATATAAATATATATTATATATTATATATTATATATATATATATATATCGTGATATACGATTATACTATACTATACTGCTATTCATTTCAAACATGGAACCAGTCTTGCACCCAGGACCGAGGTTGGAAATCGCAAGGGATTAAGATGGCCAGGAAGATCCGACCAGACCCGTTGCATTGTAGGTACATTCACCTGCTTCCACCAGCACCACAAGGCCGTCGTTTCGAGGCTCTCCCCGGGGAAATTCCCGAACCTCTTTCGATGCGACTTTTGGAGCGCCAGTGAATTGTTCTGGCTGTTGTCATTGTTTTTTTTTCTGGGAAACTTGGTCACTTGATTGGAATAAGACGTTATAACATGTTATAACGAGTTGTGACCACCAGCAGCAACAGAAGCCTCTCCTTCATCTTCAAGCTTCATGGTGTTCAATCTACACATCTGCACACCAGGGCGCCATGGGTTTGTACTTGCAGGGCTCGGGGGCCTAGTCTGCTGCCGTCTTACCTTGCCGCGTTGCCCAGTGACTGGTCCGCTTCAGCACTCAGGTGGCCAACTGGCCTTCTTCCGGCAATGGAAAAATGGAGGAAACGAAGATGCAGGGAACCGAGTCAAGTCCGTTGGAGTCAAGGCAGACAAGATGATAGAATTGTTGATTTCAGTAAACAGGAACTCATGATATTCATTTTTCAGAGATGGAAGAATTATTATGACATATATGACATATTGTGACTATAAACTATAAACCATATATTATCATATACTATGACTATCATGAACGAAGTCACTTTTTAAAATCCATTTGGGACAGTTGCAGCTTCCTATTCTCAAGCAAACCCAGGCTGAGGGCGGAAGGTTTCCACGGTGGGTCAGCAACTTAGCAGGTGAAGTGCTGTACTGCACAGAGAGATCCGGGAAGTCAGCACCATTTTCGCAAAAGTCCCAAAAGAATCATGAGTAGAATATACGTACTTGTATAGCGTATATATTTATTTTTCTAGGTACAAGTACTTGGAGGGTCTAGATATATGATGATATATGTTTGGATTTAAACCACCAGAGGAAAGCCGTTGATGTTTGTTGATTTGCTGAGGAAACCACGGGCTTTTGCACTGACTTGAGGCGTGCTGAGTGCATCAAAGCACGCTTCGCTGTTTTTTTTGGCTGATCCTTACTGGACCTGTTTCATGGTTGCAGGTGGGCGCAGGGGCCAAGACTCTCACTGTGTATGAGGCTCAGGAAGCTCCAAGCGGAATCCCAGAAATCCAAAGTGACACCACCAGTCACCACCAATTAACATCCAGTATGGCTAACATATTAATTAACAGTGTACATATCCAGGAATAGGTGTAACATTTGGGTAGTACATTCCCCATTTTTTTGGGCAACACTTTTATTTTGTGCTGGTAGACACACAGCATTTTTGCGGCACTTCACCAATCGTGGGGCCTTGAGGTTTGGCCTTCCGGGATACGGGAGCCTATCAAGCTCTCATCACCCAGGCAATGGCTGCACTCGATGCTTCGGGGTGGATGGGGATGGGAAGCAATGGGATTCTAAACCTTAGATATTATATAGTTATAGTATGTACCTTGGAATGAGTTATAGTTATAGTATGTTGTAGTATGTTATAGTATGTAATAGCATGTAATAGTATGTTATAGTATGTGATAGTATGTTATAGTATGTTACAATTAGTCATAGCTTCGATTAATAACAACTTAATATCTCTAGGCATCATTCCAACACATCACTGCCGCTTGCAACGTGGAAGATCTTCTTTGTGCTTGCACCTGGCGCGGGCAGGTGAACAACACTCCGCCCATTCAACCATCCCCCTCAGCAGAAGCTTACAAGGACAGTGGATCATTTGGATCCATGTGGCTGGTGAGTCAAGAATGAGTGATGATGATGACGATGATACCGATGATACACCGATACAACGATCATAAATTATTAATGAAATCATAAAACACAATTTAATATTCATAATCATAATCATAACCACGATGAGGACATTGATGATTTGTTTACAAGACACCAGATCAAGTTTGGTTTCAACGATGTTTTCCTCTGTATCAGCTGTTCAGGAATCCAAGTGGAGCCTTCTCTATGGGGATGATGATCATCCACTGGCGATCTGACTCCGAATTCAGCAATGACCTCATGACTTTTTACTATGCAAGTCTGGCGCTCAATTTTTGAAGTCTAGGTGCCACCTCGCAGAGATCCGGCAAAATTTCTGTTCCACGCTTGAAAAGGCTTTCGTATATCAAAAGCATGCTGAAGCAGGCCTTCCTTTGCGCGATCACGCAACTCCAATACAAAAGCCACGCTGCAAAAGACCCATATGGAAGTTCCAACATGACAAGGCTAAGGCAATGAGAACATGAAACAAGATGAAACCCCACACACCATTACTCAATTGATTGGCAAACCACACATTTCGTTGGAAAAAATCGTGGTTTCCCACGGATTTTTCCTTAAACCAATCCTTTGGATTGCACAGCACTGTCTCAACCAAGGGCCAATGCTATTTTCGATATGCGTCTATGTGCGATGTGCCACGATATGCCAGAATGTGCGATGGCCTCAGTTTATCTCCCATGCTTTGTTGCCCTTGATTTTCGTTTTTTTTGTGTTTGTTTCAAAACAAAGGACACACCCCAACAAAGGCCAACTAATTATATTATAATACAGTATAGTAATATATATATATATACGTATATATATATATTGGTATATATATATAGTCATTCCAATGGTGGTTGAGGAACAATGATAAACTCTGATAAACATTGATAAACTTTGATATATAAACCATAGGATTTTGGGGTTCCCACATTTGATCATGCACATCCGCCCTCGTCACTTTTTTTGGGGGGGCCAAGGGGCCAATATCTCTCCGATGGATCCACATTATGTCGAGCGAGGCAAGGAATTGGGGTATGGACTCAGATGATATTGTAGTATAACAGTTGTAATCCTTTACATTGCATCATATTGCATCAAATGTTTAATGTTCAACATTTGCGAATCATTTTCTAACAGTTTCGAATCATCTACATTCATCTACTATTACTATACGTAATTGTTTGATCATAATCATCTATATACTATGCATCATGGCAGTAGTGCTGCTCCTGATGCCAGGAAGCCAGTGTGATGCCCCCACAGCTTATGATGCCGCCCTGATTGCAATGGTTCCCTGTTGAGAGTTGCGCATGTCGTTTAGAAATTACAACCTCTGAAGACTTACACATGTTGGTCATGTTGACACCAAATCTCAAAATGCGCAACATCGCTTTACTGCGCCGACATCTCAGAAATTCAGATGCACCCCTGTGCTGCACGATATCAAAATGCCTCTAGCCAATGCAAGTGCTGTCTGACAGAATGTTGGGCACAAATTGCACTGACAAGAGCCGGTTTGGAAGGTTATTTTTCACAGGCAAAGTTTCTTTCGCACTTTGTTCGAGTATCCCTTCCGAATCATCCTCTTTGCACGATGTGAACGCGCGCAGAGCTTCCAGCTGCAGTGCAAAAGATGTGCTTCACCATGGAGTCATGGAGACGTCAGACATGACAACCATCAGTACATGATCCGATAGTTTTGGTTGCTGAAGCTAATGGCAAGAAGACACATGACATATATGACATGGCCAAGGGATCCAAGGGCAAAAGACAGAAAAGAGAAGGGCATAGTTCAGGCTATGTTTCTGGCGTAGTGCGGCACACCACGCAGTTTCACTAAAGCCGTCCCCACGCTTCGCCTGTTGTGTTTGTCAGCATGGCGCGAAGATCAAAGGCAGGTCATTTTTGGGCCTTTGTGACCTACTGTGGCATGAGACTATGAACCACTTGCGGCCAAAATATCACTTTTTGTACTCTTTATACCAACCAATGATGATTAATCTTCTTCGGTGGGACCGGTGGGACCAGTGGGTTTTTTGACGCCAGGGTGGGCCTCTGTACATAGCCAACAGCTCAGGACTGCTAGTTATTTTCATCATTTTTCATCAAAGTCGCCAGCACTTTCAGGTTCGTACTTTCATGATCGAACTTAGAACATGGTTTCAAAGTGGTTGACATCAACATCCCAATGTATTCTAGTTGGTTAAGATCCAACTTGACTTGTATCAGTAGTTTAACATTGATTTCCTATGAATGTGGAAGCACCTCTTAAGGTAGAGCATTTGGAAGAGGGACTGGGGGAATGGTGTCGTCGGGCCCCTAGCGCGTGCTCACTTTAGCCTGTGATATCTGTGATCGAGAATCAGCCTGAGAATTTAGGCCTGGAGTACAAACACATGGCATCCTTTGTCTGAATCTCAAAGCACCATCTGGCTGAAGATGGCTGAAGTTTTTCTGCAACGCAATGCCGAGCAGTGCACAACATGAACCGATTCTGATACCGCAGAATCTGAAGTGAAATGACCAAACTCACATGGAATATAATTACATGAAATTCTTGTCAAAGCTCACAGATGCCATGTACCGCATGTGATCCACAATAGATGATACTGATCGAGAATGATTGAGACGCACTGAGTGTCGCATCCGCAGCCGTTCTCGCTCTGCGGCCGCAAAAGCCTGGCCAGCTGTACTAGACTCCAAAAGTCGCGTTTGGTGTGCCGCGAATTGGTATTTTCAATGTGTGGCATCAGGGTTTTGTTTCCTGGTTTGCTTTGCACAGTAGCGGCACACCAACGTCAATCTTAGAATCTTGCCCTCCTGCGACGAAAATCTCAAAAACCCATAAAAATCTCAAAGCTCGAAAAAACACAAAAATTGGGAAGGGAATGTGCCAAGGAAGCTCAGCTGCAACTCAGAAACACCGAAACATTTCACGCCGAGGAATCATGTTCAATCTTGACAGCAGTGTGTGAAACAGGCGGTGTTTCAATCTGTTTGAGATCTTGAATAATCTTGGATCATTGACATAGCTGACATATGCTGACATAGCATTCAGCGGCTAAGGATAACAATTTGACTCCATGCGGCGATGCCTAGAAGGTCGACCGAAAGAGAGGAGTCGTTCTCCACCCTCGAAGGAACGAGAGGCGCGAGCGCGGACTCCCCATTTTCGAGGGGAGCTGGCGGACCTGTTGGATTTTGATCTGAAGATATCTGAAGATTTGTCGAGTTTTTGCACATCAAAACTTGAATCAGGGTGTGATTCAATCTGCCGGCACCAGAAATGTAAGTTGCAAGCTCAGTGGAACGCAGCACTTTCGCAGCCTGACGCCCTCGTCTCTGACATCCTGCGACACTCCACTTTTTCATACTTTGTGTACGTCTTGGACAGAAAAATGTGTTGAGATATCAATCTGCATTTCCAGGTGAAATGAGATGTGCTCGAGAACCAGAACTTCATGTACTTTATGTGACTTGGCCGCCGCATGCCGGCAGCTCTTCGTGTTGCTGTTTCTTCTTGTGCCATGCGTACTTTGATGTACTTTGAAAATTTCTTAACAGCCTACCTGCCATTGCCTTCCTTAACAATAATTATGTTTCCTATTGCCATGATCTGCCATGACACTTCAATCATTTCAACACCTTGAAGAATCTTCAACCGATTTCTCGAGGCTTCGCCACTAGACCAGCGCATACCGCAGATCAATATTCAGGGTGTATCTTGGCTAAGGGAGCTTTGGTGTCAGATCTTGCGATGCGAATGGCTTTGGTCATGTCATGTGCTTTTCTGCTGTTTTCACACGGCTGAAACAGGTGACTGTGACTATTGTTTCAGCAACCAAGCGCACACATGTTTCGCAATGAGGAAGTCGACCTTTTGCAAGATTCGCTCAGAAAAGCAAATTGTCGCATGTCCAGCCCTCAGATTTGTATGTTTCGAGTTCAATTTTGCGGCCTGCAGCCTGTGACAGCAAGTTGTTGATGGGTTTACAGCAACTCCTGCAATGAGAACTCGAGGAATATCTCGGTCGGGGCTGCAACGACGAAAAGCTTCGCACAGCTTCTTACTCTTGCCCAGTCAGCCGGAAGCATCATCCTCCACTTGTCGGTTCATGCCATTGGCTTAGTACACTGAGTATTTGTGATGCAAGGGAGATGCGGTTGAGATACCGGGGGTTGTGGTTCAGATCTCCACCTGACCATACCTGACCTAAAAGCCTCCGCAATTCGCTTTTCAAATGCTAAGGTTGTGAATGCAGAGTCCAATGTCGGTATTGTTTTCGAGAATGATTTTGGGGGCGCGCATATCCTCTATCGTCCACAATTGGAGGAGCTGCTGGGAAACGGAGAGCCACTTGGATCTACTTAGCAGGTGGAGCACGGTGTCATGGGCTCTGTGTGCTGTGACCCTGAACTGAGGCAACTTGAGGGGCTATCCTTCGTGTTTATCAACGGATGCTCCTCTGACTCTTGACTCAACACGCAGCCATTGATTCGAATCCATTCTATTCAATTCATAATCTTAGAATCAGTCTAGACCCAGTCCCATAGGGATCCATAGGGAACAAGACTGGGGAACCAGCTCCTTTGCAGGTTTCATCATGTTTCATGTCCAGGACAGTTAGCGTCCAGAATTTGAGCGCCAGGAAAGCATTGCGGCTCTATTGGTAGAAGCAGGATGTCACCTTGTCATTGCAACCCGTGGCAGCTTCGAGAGCAATTACTTTTTAGAGTCTAGCCGTTTCAGTTGTTCAAAAAACAAGGCAATCCAACAGAATCTCATCATGAGACAATTTACAAGAACCATACACCTACCTATATTGACTTATATTTTACTGGTAAAAAAACATAAAAAAAACCATGATTTCCTGTAAATGTATGTAAATGTCTCCTTGAACCCAGCCGTTGGGTCAAAAATAGGGTACAGCATAACCATGATAAGGATACAGTTGCAACGATAAGGTTTTAGTAACGCTGATAAGGACATTTGGTTAAAACGACAAGATCACTACCGTGATAACTTTAGTAGTAATACATTA
>Ga0126342_10018089_pt1 | contig 12115 bp, 7 predicted proteins | sample Cyp1metagenome_FD_92528 | JGI IMG/M metagenome (GOLD analysis project Ga0126342, IMG submission 92528) | Coral microbial communities from Lord Howe Island, Old Settlement Bay, Australia - Cyphastrea 1 metagenome | ecosystem: Host-associated > Invertebrates > Cnidaria > Coral ... | reverse complement strand
GAATGCCAGAAGGTATGCCAGATAGAATGCCAGATAAAATGTCAGATAGAATGCCAGAAGATATGCCAGATAGAATCCCAGAAGATTTGCCAGACAATATGCCAGAAGATATGCCAGATAATATGCCAGGAGATATGCCAGATAGAATGCCAGATAGAATGCCGGAAGATATGCCAGAACATATGCCAGGTAGAATGCCAGAAGATATGCCAGATAGAATGCCAGAAGATATGCCAGATAGAATGCCAGAAAGAATGCCAGATAAAATGTCAGATAGAATGCCAGAAGATTTGCCAGTAACAAAATGTATAAATGTCATGGTGGGGATCACACGAAGTAAAGTAATTTTATATGCTGACCCCGCCCCCACTTTTTCTCCTGAGGAGATAACCCATGTTAGTCATTTTATAGCACCAGAAAATAGGGGTCGTGTATAAAATGATGGTTTTTTGGGGCACCCGTTATTTAAAAACAAAAAAAAACGTAGAATTTTATGTTAAGAAAAAAAAACGGGGGACGGGACCCTATAAAAATTGGGTCCCGCCCCCCGGGTGGCGGGATTTAATAAGAGAAATTAAAAGGGAAATTATATATCCATATATATCTTATTATATATAATATTATATGTATATATATATATCATATTATATATATATATCATATTGTATAATATATATATACTACTATTTGAGAATATTTGATACATCACATATGTTTGCAGGTCTCCGAAAGTCGCCAAGGCCCCGGACTAACTCCCAAGAAGATTGGCTGCCCCATTTCCTAAAGTCGACTTGGAAGATCTTGGAAGGAGAAAATGTGGGTTCATCAAGGCATAAATCAAGGCATATTAGGAGGATGGTAATCATCAATCCGTTATATCATAGGGATTCTCAAGCCATACCCTCTGGTAAACTAACAGTTTGCTATTGAAAATACCCCATTGAGTTCGTTGATTTACCTATTCAAAATGGTGATTTTTCCATAGCTTGTTAGTTTACAGACGGGTATGCTTAAATGTATGCAACTGTACAGTCCCCCTTGAAAATCATGGGGATTCCGCTGCTGATATCAGTTGAGTTCGGCATTTCATATGTCAACCATTGTCCGGCAGCCATCAAACCCCTATGTTTATCAACATTGTAACATGGGGCACCAATGGACCCAAAAAGTATGGCCGATCCTCATCCAAAATCATCAAATCACCAGTAAGTAGGTCAATAGCTTATCATCCAATCCAAAAGATACTTTCAGAAGTCATCTGCTTGGTGGTTTTTCGCCAGCGCTCTGAAAAATATGAGTTAGTGAAAGTCAGTTGGGATGATGAAATCCCAACTAATCTGGGAAAGTCATAAAATTCCATGGTTCCAGTCACCACCAATCAGTCATGTGTTCTCATGTTTTCTCGACGTTGCCACCAACACCACCACCATATCATATCACCACAACCGGACAAACCATGACAGACCAAGATGGACCAAGATTCCCTCACAGCAAGTTCAGCTCTCTGCTTGCGCGGCAACATGCTGTCTTGAAGGCTGAAGTTATGTGCCATGTGCATACCTTCGAGGAGAACCCCGTCAGTTGAACCCCGTTTTGAAACGGGGGAACTATGTTATCTATGTTCATGTGGAGGATCAAAGCCCAATCAGTAGCCCTATCACAGCAAAATAGCTGGGAAATGGTTTTGAGTGGTTTTGATCCATCCCGAATCCCCATATCCTCATTTTTTGATCGGCGAATGCTGCCCACAAACCCAGCCCACGTGGCGCCCGCAAGTGGCAATCAAACATGGCTGGCTGCAATGGGAAATCCCCTTCTGAATGATTCTGAAACGCTAGGTTGTTTTATGTTGTTTTATGAGAAAAAAGATGGAAGATCCATGAACATCATCCTTTTCGAATCCAAATCATGGATTTTCCCCATGACGACAGAGGGTATCGTCCTTGACCAGTCCCCTCTCCGCCCCTTCCGTCCAAGGTGCTATAGTCCACGACCAGTCCTACAGCCATCACCAGATTGATCATCGAGATGGAGTTCAGGTCCAAGTCCCATAAAACCTGGGCTCAATGATTCCGAAAGACAAAAACAGGGGATAATGATGGAATTTTCATGGATAATGATGGATATAATCCCTAATGATATATAATTTTCTATATCACATAATCATATAATATATAATTATATATATAATCCCTGTAAATGATGGATCTGGCTGAAATTTCACCATGTTTTTTTCAATAGCATGACCAAGCTCTGAAAATTGAGCTAACACATCCAGATGGATCGATGGCTATTTCATCGGAAAAGTTCTCCGTTTAGGACGGCCGTGTGTCTTGGTGGTGAAGCGTTACCCAACCAACGAGAAGTCGTTCTCCAGGAACATCCTCCCCATGGATGCAGCCAAATGTCAGAAATGTGATGAAGATTGTGATGAAATGTGATGAAGCCACGTTCGTCAGTGAAAGTTCAGTAATATGTTCAGATGTTCATGTGGCTTTGTCTGAAAAGTAGATGATAGCCCTAAATTTGATGGTTCATCATCATTTTCCCAATCACTGGCAAACTGGTAGGCTGTGGAACTCAAGTCCATCCATGGGGAAAGGATCTGGGTGAATTTCAGCATTTCAGCTGACAAGTCTTGTGAAACTTGGAGAGTTACCCAGCAACCTAGACTTCATCAGATTACCCATCATGTATCCATCATTTACCCATGATTTATACGTGCCGTCGCTCACCAAGAGACGATGTTGCCCATCAGGTCGACAAACACCAAACCTGCGGGTTCACGACTATACCCAGTGACCCCAGGAAGGAATAGTCAGTTTTGAAAGTTACAGTGGCAACGAGAGGTATGTTGGTTTGTAACAAACTAGGTTTCGTGGTTGAATATGATTGAATATGTTTGAGTTGGATTGGTTTATAATTCCACAAACCAACAATAATCAACAACCGTAATTTGGGCGGCTCTTTCTGTACCCAAGCAAATGATTTCACAAAAGATTAAGTTGAGGTCAGTTAAACCATCCACTCTTCAAAAATGTCAACAGAGTCAGGTAAAAGCACTGAAAATATGGCTGCTTTCAAGCACCTCGAAAACTATGGCATGTAAAGGACGATGCACCCAAAATTGGGGGAAAACCCATGAAAATTGGATAAATAGAGTGACCAGTCTTTTGAAGCATTCCAACGTTGCGCAATTTGGTGATTTTCCCTGTGATTCATGGATTCTCCCCCTGAAAAGTGATTTACAGCCATGGTTCATCATGTCCTCATGTCCTCAGTTTCATAATCAGTCTCCAAAACAGATGAACATTTTCCGCCAGAAAGCTGAAAAAAGAAACTGATGGAGCATCATCTTTCCCAGTATTTCATTCCCATAACTTGGTGGCCCCCCCTGGCCATCGTGGTCCTTTAAAAGCCCAGGCACCCAGCACGATGATCACGGTGAGCACCGAGAGCGGGTGCCCCAGAATCAGCGCACTGATCACCGTGACAGCACCCAAACACAAACCGATGCTGCTGGTCATCTGCGCCACAATGATCCTGGTTTTCGTGCAAGGGTTTTTCAGCAAGAAATCCAGGGATTTGTTCAGTGGATTTGTTCAAGCGGTTGATTTAAAACATGTCAAATGATTTTTTGCATCTATATTGGGATGATCCCTACAATTAGGAAATGACTGGGAACTGGGTTTGATAACCTAGGACAGCCTAGCATATAGATATATGATATATGTAGTTCATAGTCAAGATACATAGCTAAGGAAAATGCATATCCTTACTGGGGCAGCAAAGTTTTGAACCCCTTACCATAGCAGTCGCAGATGTATATTGGGTTCCAACCCAATAAGCATCCCATTAGCCAAACGATGCTGGTCAATGGAAGGGACTGCTTCAAACCTCGTAGTCGACTGTTAAGCCAGGATTGATCTTAAGCCCTATGTTTATGGAATATAGTGGGAAATCCTCTGCAAATTAGAATGCAATGGGGATATGGATATGACGGGCTATATACATCCAGTTGATTAATCGGACCAACCTCAGGCGTTGACCTAGCTGAGCCCGTTGTTGATTTTCCCTTGCCATGTTTCATTCACTACTGGAGGGGTACCAAGCCTAAATAAGATGCACCCCAAATGGATGAAAGCCTAGAACTGGGGCAAAAATGCTGAAGGGTGGACAGGACCGCTATATTATATAAATTCAATGAAAGGGTTATTCCCTCCAGTTCACTGACATAGCAGGAATCCCCAACAGAAATGTAGCTGAACATTGTGCTTCCTTATTTAGTGGTCGCGACCCGATCGCAAAGAAAAAGTCTATTCAATGCAAACATATTGTTCTTTAATAAAATCAAATGGTTTGCGGGGTTGGTGGATTTGAGCCCATCCTCTCTGCATCACTTTCTTGCGGACTTTACTACTATTCAGACACCATTTGTGGTGATGTTTGCAGCCCTCCCTACTATGGAACTACCAGAACTCTTGTTGCTTTAGCCGTGCTTCAACTCTCCATATTTTAGTGATATAGAAACTCTAGCCTATCTCGGCAAAAAACGCCCTTTTTTTCAATGCCTGAGTTGGATGGCCCAATTCGCACGGACGGGCCTATATTGATCGAAGAAGATGTACGCTCCGGAACTCATGAAACTTCCCGGTAGAGCGTCCTGATCCGCCGCTATATCGCGGCGATTTTTCAAGAACCGCGGGGGAACAGAAAAAAGGGGGCACAACCGGGGGGAACTATAGTTAAACTAAAGTTAAGCAACCAAGTTTACTATAGTATATATATATACTATAATAGTGATTATAGTATTCAGTATGGTTTTTGGCTAATTTTCTGTAAGCTGGGGTTTCATAACCCACGAAATGCCAATGACTCATGGATTACCCTGCATTAATTGTGGGTTTATCACTACAAACTGGTGGGGTTGCATAAAAACCAGCAATCATGAGGTTGCTACTATGGCCATACCTGTACAACCCCTGCACTGCACACCCAAGTAGGGTAAATTCCATAAAATATGCCCAAGTATACATGAAAATTCTCCATAAACTGGTTATAAGTTATATACGTATATTTTCTATAATTCTCTACATCCCCTAATATCTCCATATATCACTATGATATTCCCGAAAATGTCCGGGTTTTGCTCAATCACACCAGGCCCCACAGACGCTGGGCCTGCCATTTCTCCGTCAGCTTCTCCGCTTCTTCCAGACCTTCGACTTGCCTTGCTGAAACTTCGATCGGCTGATAAAAACTACAGGGGTTTGTCTCAAATGGGAATATCATTGGACATTTTCGGGAATAAATTTGGGGAATAATAATGTCCAATAATATTTTGGGGCACACACAAAATAACGAATTCAATGGGAAAAGGAATCATCAACCATCAAATTTCGGCGTGCCATATTTTCAACCAAACCCACATGTGTTGCCAACTCAAGTGCTTTTCAGTGGACAAGGACGGCAGAAAAAGATCATGGATAACACGGGATAATCAAGGATGATGATAGATGATAAGTATAACACATTCATACACATTATAACTTGTAACATGGTTTCCAATGTGTTTCTCTGATAGCTTGCACCCATTCCGCGAAAAAAATTCGGCCGGTTGGCTCTTCGCTGCTCACCGTATCCACGTGCGTGGCACGAAGGCGAATCACCTCAGGGGTGAGTCTCGGAGAGGAGAGCTGGTGGCTTTAAAAACCTTCACTTCAACGTGATTCAATCTGGGCAAATTACAATAATTCACTAACCTGAATTAAGGCCATGTTGGGATGATTCCTCTTATTATCCATGATTCCAGTGAGGTCGCAGTGAGGTCGTTATAATTTGCCCAGATTCAATGGATTGGTTTAAGGGAAAACCTGCAGGAACCCATGGTTTTTACATGTTTTTACCATCAAGTTGTTGGTTTTCCTGTAAATTTTCCCATCATCCAATTCTATGAGTTATGGTCTTATGGTGATGGGGGATCCCTCTATCAACTATCAACTAGGAAAAGGACATCAAATCAATATCCCGAATTAATAATTAATATATGCTGGTTGGTGGTGCAATAACCATCTTGAAAAATATGAGAAAGTCAATGGGAAGGATGATATCCCATATACTATGGAAAATACTTCAAATGTTTGAAACCACCAACCAGTTATCGTCTTATGGTGATTCAACCAGTTGTTGGTTATAAAAGTTCTAGTATACAATCAGTTGAACGGATACTTATGGTGATTATAATTTGGTAATAAATTCATTGCTTAGCTGGTTTTACAACCAGTGTAACTAGGGCTGATGGTGATTATAACATGCAAGAAGTATATAGGTGGAAGATTTTGAATAACTATAATGTCAACCTCGGATTTGTAAACCACGGGTTTATTAATTAGGGGAGTATTCCCCAAGTAGTCATAAATCAGTATAAATCTGATATTTAAATGAGAACCCCCCCCCCAATTTTTTAGAGCCGTTTGGGGTTTATGAATCTAGGGTTGACATTAGGTTTAAGAAACTAACTTAGATGGGTAAGAAACCAACTTCTCGTTTCTTCTCACCCAGCTGGACCATCATCCCGATGATGTCGCTACGTGAGTTCTATTTTTTTTCGTTCATCCAGATGAATAACGAAGGTAGATGTCCACAAGAAATAATTATAATAATTCATTGATGGATAATTCATTCCAAAAAAATATTTCAACCACCAACAATGCAATGTGGATTTGAATGGCAAAATATGGGGACTTTGCTCCACAGAAACGTGGATTTGAACTTCCAGAGTCATGGGAGTCTAACCAGACGTCGTGGGAGCATTGGACGGAAAAATGACCATCAGACCATTCTACAAAGGCTACGGGTCGGAATGATCAGCCGTTTTCACAATTTATGGAAAGTTGAGTACTTTCCAAAGGACACATTTTAAATAGTGATCCCAACTTTGAGAACTACCCCTAAATGATTGATACTTGTTGGAGGTGGAGAATGATACCCAACATTCGCCTCTACAAGAGGCTTCCTGTTTCCTCTATACAAATTGGGAAAAGGTCCCAATTTTCAGTGTTGTATACATGTATACATATATGATGATATATGTATATATGCAATCATATTTCACATAGCGCTCTCTCACAGAAATAGTGTGCAACCTGTAAGCTGTACGCAGGATGTGATCCAAGGAATACTGCTTATCTTTTGTCTAAGGTGGGCTCTGCGTGCTTGCCATGATAGATCCCATCCCTCTAGTGTCAAACACCCCAAAAAAAAACAAGGCAACAAGTCGGGGATTTACATGAATTTACACCATGTTTGGCACAATAGGATTATATGATGTATGTAATGTGGTGTTTACCCAATAAGAAGCCATCCACAATTTGGGTTTATTCTTGGGCCTGGCAACGGAGTGACCACGCAGGACCCCCGAAGGGATGATTTATGATATTGTTTACCATATGTTTTTGTCAGCTATTATTGACCACTATTGACCATTTTTGAGCCCACTATTAACCATGATTCACCCCGTATTGACCACTATTCACCACTACAGTATTAACCCCCACTATTATATAAGTCTAATAACCCCACTATTAACCACTACCCTCTGGTAAACTAACATAGCTATGGAAAATTGCCCATTTATAGATGGTTTACCTATTAAAAATGTTGATTTTCTATAGCTATGTTAAATTACCAGAGGGTATTAACTATGAACCATAGAATTACCAGCACACCCAAACGCCGTTACGACAGCGACAGGACACAGAGATGTCGTGTCCTTCCCAATGGATGTCACCATCGAATTGAGCGCCCATACTGTGGCCCGGGTGGCCCGGTATGGGTCACTGTAAGACACAGTTTTCCCTATCTGGGCATGTTTTTTTTTCGGGGAGACAACATGGCCATTTTTCATATAGAAATATCATTCGGGTATGTCTGAAAAAATTGGGGATACTTGGGGATAAAGCCCCGGTTATGGCGATTTGGATGTTGGGAAAATGGTGTACCCAGTTCTCAAACAAACCGGTGAGGAAATGAAATGTCTGTGAGTCAACCCTGATCCGGGACCGATTCCGACAAAAATAAAGGTGATACCCTCTGGTAAACTGTTACATAACGGAAAATCACCATGCTATGAATAGGAAAATCCACTATTTCTATGGTGATTTTCAATAGCAAACTGTTGATATCAAGGCGGTGACCGAAAAAAAAATGACGGAAAGGTCTCCGGGAAATGGATGCAGGCTGATATGTTTATGGAGGCGGGTGGGGATTTGGGATTTGGGTCAACCAAATTCTCTCGTGAAAGATTTGGGTCCAGTACCTCAACGGATCTGCCATTCTCAGCAACACATATCCCCTCCGGCATTTGTTACATGTCTATGGAAAATGAACCATTTATACACAATTTGACATTATTTACCAAATAAAAATGGCGATTTTCCATAGCTATGTCAAATAACCAAAAGGGTCTACCAAAAAAAACATTTGTGTCTGCCTGAACTCTCCACCAATCCCGGCCAATGTAACCGCCTTATCTGGTGAGGGTGCACTCTTTGGGGGATCTGAACCGAACCGAACCGTTCGCGCCTGGTCCAGAGAAACTCTAAGACCGCATTGGGAAATGTGGGTCCCGTCAGGAAATGAGTCGCCTGGGCCACCAAGCTCTCAAAAAAAAGTTCAGATGTTGCAAAACACCTGGCAGGCTGAACATTTTTTTGAATGTGAGCTAGACTCCTATTGACTCCTGACTCCGAAGGACTCCTTCCAATCCCATCAAATCCCATACAAATAAGCCATGTGCCATCAAAAACAATTATCATATCCAACAATAAACCAAACCATCAACCATCATCAACCATCAACCATTCATATTCCATAAATCATATATAATTAATCATCAACCATCAACCATCAACCATTTCTATGTCATAAACCATTTCATGATCCATGACCGAACCCGTTGCACCACCGTTGCACAACCGTTGCACCGCGAAGCCAAGGGGCGCAGCTGCTGATGCCTTTGGGCAATCCTGCGGCGCAGCCGTCACGGTTCACGTCCACCGCCACAAAGGCCTCCAAGGGCAACGAGGCGCTGGTGCCTCGGCGCTGTCGCAGGGACATTCTCTGCCCAGAAAAAAAAAACGAAAAAAAAGAATAGTGCACTAGTTCACTATATTCATATATATATATAGATAGATAGATAGATAGATAGATAGATGGCTAGATAGACAGATAGATAGATAGATAGATAAATAGATAGACAGACAGATAGATAGATAGAAAGATAGATCGATAGATAGATAGATATATCATTCCTAATTTTGTGATTCATATATGACTAATATAGGGAGATATGGATACATATGTGTATATACGTATATGTATAGGGCTAATATAGTCCTCTTGAAGTAGATAGAATATCCTCAAACATGGTCTCATTTCAGTGAGGAGTTTTTGAAAACTCCATATTCTCTCTACTCCAGGATGACTATATATGGATTCGGATAATATATGGGAGATGCCAAGTTACTATATGGATATGGCGTATGGTGGGTCAGTTTCTTGTTATCATCCCACCATCTTTTGACATGCAGAACCACAACTTGTGGGGGAGATCATCGATTCTTGTGGGGAGAAATCGTTGTTACACTTTCAGTGTTGAACCATACAAATACATACAAATACAACATCCCCCCAAAAAAAAAAACATGCATCCAGTGTGTTGAATTCCACAGAAGATCATGGAGTGGTTCTTTTGTCGGCAACACAAAGGAGATAGCTGAGAGGTTCCACACATCACCTCCCCAATTTGCCAGCAAAATGCGATGCAATGTTCTGGTAGACTACGTCCCAGGATTCTTTCAAAACAGCATCGTCACACCAATGTCTGGTACTACACAATCTTAACATCTATTTGCATTAGGTAGCTACATAGAATTTCACATATATACCATAGCGATCCTCAAAAGAGAAGCAAAAAATACATCAAAATCACCATGATAAAATACAAGGTGAGGCCCCCTAGCTATGATGCATGGTGGTATTTAATGGCGTGTGAACCCACGAACAATAGATATATAATGATATATCTAGCATAAACCATACGATTCACCGTGAAGTGAACTTTTCAACCAACTTGGCGGGTGATTTCCTTATGGCGCCCCGGACCCGGGACAATCCCTGCAAAATCGTGGGCGTTTTTTCAAGATCTATGTATAGGTTTGGGAAATGGCCTAATGATGGAAAATGATGAATTTAATCTCTGATTCATTCACCCGACAAACTTTTATTTTAAACAAAAAAAACTCGAACTCCAGAGATCATTCCAGTCTGCTTTGCGGCCGAGCGGCCTTTATATTGGTTGGCCCAGAGGGTAAAAATGGTGTGCCAACTCTTCAAGCCTGGCCGCTGCGGAACTTAAATCCGCCCGCACCGAAGGTGCCGAGGCGTGGTAGTTTAGCAGGGATGGTGCAGCTGGGGAGGGGGCCATTTTCGAACCGAGCCAAGCAAGGCGCTAAAAAGTGCGCGGGACTGTGGTAATTTGCACATTTGGCATATCGGCCCAACGTCGTCCAGATTCCCCGTTTCGACCCGACATAGCGCAACTTGGGCCCTACTCAGCCCAATTTGGCGGATTCAATGCGACAATGCGACACGCTGAAAACTTTCGTGCGCGCCGCTACTTGGGGGTTCGTGCGAGGCCGTGTTCCCCACATTGGGATACATTAGGCCTATCTTGGGCCAAACTTCGGCGGCAGTTGCCCTCACACAGGACCAAGTTGCGCATGTTAAACCCAACTTGCGTCCAAGCGTGCCTAAGTTGCGCCACGTTGGATCCCAGTTCCCTCGCGTTCGGCCCAACTTAGGCCAAGGACAGCCAAGTTTGACCCCAGTCAGCTGCCACGAGCCCGCTTCTTTCTTCTCTGTCCTATTCACTGGGTGCGGGCGGCTCGTCGCGAAGCGACTTGAATAAACGGCATCAATATAATATAAGATGTGGATAACATTCCAGACATGATATCTGGTTCTATCTAGTTGTATATAAAAAATATATAATATAATTAATTGTCATATATTAAAATATATTAAACCTAAAGCCAACTAAAATTATTTTAAACCTAAAGCCAACAATATGAGCATATAACGTACAACCCAACCTCTTGCGGAGAACGTAAGTCCCAGCTGGTGGAGACGGGGGAGTGTTGCCACAAAGTCGAGGGTGACGTCTGTCGACCGCTCTTGGTGTTCATCAAGGAGTCTTGGATGTTAACTGGTTATTAATTACCCATAGGATCCATGTATGCTATATATGCTAACATTGGGGGTATATTGATGGTAAATGTTACCATATATAGCATACATGGATCCTATGGGTTATAGATACTGGGATTTATAAATGGGATTTATAAATGACCAAGTGTATGTTGAGCTATGTTGAGCTATGTTGATCTGATTGATACAAGGGACAAACAATTTTGCCGCTTTCCAGTTTGATCCAAACCAGCTAGCCAGTCAGAGAATATGTAGAGACTTTGGAATCAATCAACCAGGTTAAACGGAAAACGGTGAAACTCCAAAAAGAAAGCGTCGAACATCCAATATTTTTCACATGTTGCTTGCATTCAACTTTTACGAATACAGACCCCACAACAGCAAAATTGACCAGAAAGAAGTCCAGAACAATTGACCATGTCTATGTGTATCATGTCGTAAGTAATCAAATACCTTTACAGTTTTCACATCAAAAACAAATGGTAAAACATATATCATTTGTACACATATGTCATACATCAGCATATATGAAGGCCCATATATATATAATTATCCGCCGACCCGGCCTTCGCCAAGGCAGGGGCGACGCCTGGGACCACCGGAGGTGTGGAACCTGCTTTGTCACGGCCATGGCCTTCACATTGTCCAAGGTCGTTCTTGCAACAAGTGCTTGTCTGTGTTTAAGCGGTTTGCCAAGCTTCAAGCCTCATTTGCCTGCACATAGCCCTCTCTTGTTAAGGCATTCAAGCCTGCCGTTTGCCAGGCTTCAAACCCTTAAAACGCTTAAAACCCTCCAATTCCCTCGCGGCAGCTTCCACCAAGCCCTCTGGCCGTCAGCTTTTGCTGT
>Ga0126342_10018088_pt1 | contig 12116 bp, 10 predicted proteins | sample Cyp1metagenome_FD_92528 | JGI IMG/M metagenome (GOLD analysis project Ga0126342, IMG submission 92528) | Coral microbial communities from Lord Howe Island, Old Settlement Bay, Australia - Cyphastrea 1 metagenome | ecosystem: Host-associated > Invertebrates > Cnidaria > Coral ... | reverse complement strand
TATATATATATATATATAATCATATGAATCACATGTACATTATGCAAGGCCAATGACCGCAATTTTGAAACCCAAATTGGATGCTCTTCAGCATTCAAAATAGGAGCTGTGTAGCTTGCAGACAGTATATTTTGTAGATATCGATGGGCCAGCAAGTTGAGCCAAACCAATATGTACCGGTTGGATCTGGTGGTTTCTACTGGTTTCTACCCTGGTTAGCAGCAGCCAGTGCCAACTGGCACTGCGGAAGTTGCTGGCTTTGCCTCAGCCCTCAATTACACTTGTCAATTACTAAGTTCATATCAGAAAATTCTGATCATGACCATGTCATGGCTGCGGTGGCTTGACTGGCCGCCTCTTTTTCCATCGGGCAGCAAATCTACAGTGAATCTGATGGTTGTCAAGCCAATCTTCTCGCAAGCCGACCCCAGGCAGAAGCAAGGCGGTCAAGGTCATTGGGCCCGTGACTGTTATCCCTGGAACGTGTTCTCGCTCGAGCTGGGGATGTCGGTGGAGGAGGATTCATCGGGGTCCAACTTTTGACATTGGCAAGGCTTCGCTCCAGCACCTTCTGCACCAGTTCCGGATGATCATAGCAGAGTTTCCAGTCTTTTTCACCTGCCCTCAGCAAAGTATCAATGGAACTCGTCTCATAGTCCTCGAGCCCTAAACGATGAGCCCGGAGCACGCGAGGCACCGTCGCTGGCTGCTTCTTGATGAACTTAATGCATTCACCATGCAAACTCTCAATGCAGTACTCATCACACCAACGCATCAGCAACTCCACATTTTGCTCTGAAACCTTCCGCAGCCGGCCTACTCCGGGTTGAAGGAATTCTAGAAGAACTTGAAACTCTGCAGGGTTTTTACCCGGCAACACGATCCGACGGTTCTTCTTCTCTCTCATTTCCTGTGTCAGCATCTTGTGGAAGACGGGAGATGCCAACATCAGAACCGCAGAATGTGTTCTGATTTCTGTGGCAGCTTCATCATCGAATATGACTGTGATGTCCTGCGTTCCGTGCAGAAACCCGCTGATCAAACTTGGAGACGTCCGACTTGGGAGTGCATCTGTAAGTGCATCCCACTTAGTAAATAGTTTTTTTTTGCACCCAATGAATATCACATAATATCACTAATCAATATATGGAATCTCCCATGGGATATGATCATTGATTAGTGATATGGATGGGATATAATCCCATGGATGGATTATAAATATATGATATGAATCTCCCATGGGATATAATCATATAACATCACTATATATGGGATATGGATGGATATGGGTTATCTATGGTTATCCCTACCAAGTGATACCAAGAATCCATGGATCCAAGGAGTGTCCGGCCCTGTCCTCCATGAATGCCCCGGAACAAATCGGCGGGGACACAGGCGTTCTGAGCCCCAAAAAAATGCTGGCACAATATGGCGCAATCATCAAACAACAATTGGGTGTGTCTGAAAACAGGGTCTTACCCTGAAATTTCATGGTCAATCATTATCCCATATGATCCCCATGGAAAATTGCCATTCAAGGTGGTACAACTTGTTGAAATCCAGCTCCGGTGGCATCCTCAACGGGACCAGCTATCTGGGATGCTTTACACCACCCATATGCCATATCTGGAAACATTGGGGGGTTCGGTATGTTTGGCTTTGCCATGTTACTAAGGTGTTCTAATGATTTCTAGCGTATTCTGATAGGTCCTCTCTTGCTCCAGGTTTCTTACAAGTCCCAACTTTTCCACGACTTTTTGGCCGCAAAGGTTCCAACTGCACGAGCTGCGGATTGAAGCCACCCCGGGCCTTTCAGTCGAACGCACAGCGTTCCAGCCGCAAAACAGTCTGAAACTGTTCAAAATCCTGAAGCTTTCGAATCCTTTACATGTCTCTCCTGCAAAAAGAGTGTTCATTGAGACCTCCAATACGACGGTTGCGGTTGCGGTGGTGGTGAGACAGGGTGCCATCTTTTCACGTTTACGAAAGTGCGCTCAAGCACCCTCTGAACCAGCTCCGGATAGTCATAGCAGTCCTCAGGGGTGCATCACCGTCATCGCCCCGGGAACCGTCCCCCAGCAACCATGTCAAGCTCAAGCTCAACAGTGATGAATATATGAGAATATCAAGAATGGATTGAAATCCGGCAAAATGAACCAACATGGGACATTTGCAAACCCTTTCCTTCCAGTCCGTTTGGCCAGAGCGCAGCAGATGATCAATACAACTCGTCGCATAGTCACGGAGACCTAAACAATGAGCTAGGACCACGCGAGGAACTGTTGCTGGCTGTTCCTTTATGAAGTCAATGCATTCTGTATGCAAACTCTCCATGCAATATTCATCTGACCAACGTGATAGAAAGCCCACGTTCGCATCCGAAATCTTCTGCAGCCGACCGGTTCCGGGCTCGAGAAAATCCAGTAGAACTTTGAACTCCTCTGGGCTTTTGCCAGGCAATTCGATTCGATGACTTTGCTTCTCCTTCATCTCCTGCGTAAACATCTTGTGGAAGACTGGAGAAGCCAACATCAGAAGAACAGAATGTGTTCTGATTTCTGTGGCAGCTTCGTCATCGAATATGACTGTGATGTCCTGCGCAGGATGTGTGGAACACATCCAAAATTGGGGTAAGCAATTGTAACTGGTTGGTGGTTTTTCGCCACCCCTCTGAAAAATATCTAAGTCAGTTGGGCTTGTTATTCCCAACTGAATGGAAAGTCATTCAAAATTCCATGGTTCCAGTCACCACCAATCAGGTAAGTTTCTTGGCTTCAAGATCCTCCAGTAGTTTTGGGATCGCCAGATTGGGGTCAGCATCCCACAGGGTCCTCCATAAAAACAATGAGGACAGCAATGGACAGCAGCTGTTTCCTGAGCCCTCGAAATGCTGGCAGCACAGACAAACACCCACTGACCCAACAATCAACGGAAGTATATGGAAGTATCATGACTCCACAAACAACCATCAATACTAATGGTTTCTTTATCATCATCATCATCATCATCATTGACTCCACAAATAGTATTCTTGTCATCGCCTTTCCATGGTTCTCGCTTCCATTGACATTCGACTTATGTAGAAAGGTCAAATTTGTCTTGTGAGGCAATCCAGATCACCCATCAAAGAGCGGCAGTAACCACCTTCCGGGAATCTTCATGCCATCCCCAAAATAAGATAAAACAAGGAGAATCACGAGAATTTCATATGGCAGTGTGCCAAAACCTTGTACCCCTGGTGAACCCCAAAATAGCTTGTAAATGGATGTTCATCCCCCTAAAAATGCTATTAATAGGTATTGATCCATAGCCATATGAACTAATGCTGGTTGGTGGTTTTTCGCCACCCCTCTGAAAAATGATGGAGTTCGTCAGCTGGGATGATGACATTCTGCACATTCCCAAGATATGGACAAATAAAACATGTTCCACACCACCAACCAGAAAAATGTGAATAAAGCACTCATAAACCAGCCATAAAATCGTTTGCACCACCCATTTCTGGTGGGATTTTGATGATTTTGATGGGGTCTTTTTGACCGCAAGGGTCATGATCCGCCTTCCAGAAGCCACAAGAAATGGATGGATCTAACCTCAAGGCCGAAAGCGAAAAAGGGGGGCTTCCGGCTGCTTGAAAAGCTTGGGAAATCCAGATAAAGGCGACCCGAACCTTATATCACTTGTATCATCTTATATCTACCCTCTGGTAAACTAACAGTTTGCGAACTTGAAAATGGCCATAGAAATCGTGGATTTACCCATTAAAAATTGTGATTTTCCATAGCTATGTTTACCAGAGGGTATACCTAGAGAGCGAAGTTTCTGGCAGGTTTCTTGGGCACATTCCGGATGAAATTCACGACAGATCTTTCCATCGTTTCATGTTGCCCGCAAAATCGTGTACCCCAAAATCTTCCCAAAACAGCTTCGCATGTGAGTTTGGAAAACGACCACTTGCATTTCCTCAAGAAAATCCATGTGTTTAACCACTATTTCAAGCGATTCAACCACCACCACATTTTGACATTAGCGATCCACAAGCAAGCACTGAAACAGCCGAACAAAAACTTATCATGTTTGATTCATGGGGATTGTCACAATGAACAATTATAAACCGGCCCGAATAAAAATGTTGGGTACTGAAGCATATGCATATTGTATATATATATATATTAATCAACTATAGCTATCATCCCAAATAATAATGTTGGGTAGTATATAACTCCCTATAGTCATCAACCAGTCCTCAAGTTCTTGAACTGTACTGTCACAAAAAAGCTGCCGTCAAATTTTTCACAGCCTAGCAGCGGGCCATCTTCATGGACAGATCCAAAAGCGATGCTGGACTTTGTGACCTAAGCTGGTGGTTGAGCCACCCCTCTGAAAAATATGAGTCAGTTGGGATTATCAAATTCCCAACTGAATGGAAAGTCATAAAATTCATGTTCCAAAGTTCACCAACCTCACAACACATTGCAACAAATCAACAAATTACGACAACTAGACACAATTTCTCAAGATGTTGACATACATCCACAAATGTTGCAAAGAAAAAGATGGCGGCTGACATTCTCTGCAACTCGTAACTCTTGTGAATCCCAGTTTCAGCAGCAACTCGCTTGGACCACCAGTGCCATTTTTATTTTCAAATCGAATTCGGATTTTTGATCTTGGTACTTCAGGTCATAAGTATGATATGGAAGGCTATGGAAGGCTATCGAAAGCTCTGGCTTTCGGCCGGAAGGAAGTACAGTATGGTATGCTACCAGAACTGCCTAAAAAAATTCGGATTTCTATCCTCACCATAACCCATGATCCATGGTGCTGGTATGCATACATGACATGACTGGGGTATATTGATGGGATCCATGGAGCACCATAGCATCAACCATTCCCCAGTCCCACAAGGATCGGCTCCGGGATGCCCAGAAACAGTCTGCTCCCACTTGACACATTGGCGACTTCGTTTCGAAGGTCTCAGGTGAGTTTCCAAAGACACCTGGGTCACTGAAAAAAATGGAGATCGATGTTAAACAGCCATATGTTTTTTGTGGTGTTGAAATGCAAAGTCAACAACCAACTCGAATTGTTTTCCTCATGTTTTCCTCATGTTGTTGTTGTTGTTGTTTTCCATACCCAGATATGGGTCGAAATTCTCATTCCATCTCAGATCTGACAGGGATGACCCCCAAATCACAAAGACCACAAGTTGATTTTAGGGCAACAGACTCTGGTACATCTATTTATATGTTTTATATATTTTTTTTGTGCAGGAACTATAATCCCATTTACCTTTTTTGGGGTACAGAATGTGGATCATTCGGAGAGTGTCATCAGGACATCGACGTCCAGAAAATGTCTCATGAAACCAACAAGTCTCAGGAGCGCAGAGAAAACTCTTCTGCTTAATTTTCTGAGTTTCATGATGCAAAATATGGAGTTTCAGTATGTTTCAGTATGTTTCAGCATGTTTCAGCATGTTTCAGTATGTGATGATGGGCGGCCATGAAAGCCAGAAAATTGATGATATCACTGGGTCTAATCATTTCAGGTGGAGATTGAATGACAGGCATCACAACAACCAACCAGTTTTTCTCATGCTGTATGTACCCTCCTGTAAACGTTTACATAGATGTGGAAAAACAGGGAAAAAACAATGAAAAAACCCTTTGTAAATCATGTTCTATCGGAAATCATGGCTTCTCCACATCTATCTTAGCATACCCCAGGGATCTCTCTTTTTTCATCAATTCTACTGTCAATTCCACTGGCCAGTCCGAGTGCGTCACTGCTTTGTGTGCCTTCACCCAAACTCCATAACTGGCTCGCGCAGCACCGATGGGCACCCGATAACATGCGCGTGCCTCAGTGCGGAGGCAGACAAATGTCTTTCAATCAGCACAGGGTCAACGGCTAAGATGCTGTGTCCGTCGCATCTCATGACAAATATCCTCAAAGAAATGGATTCTGTTCCATTTCTGTCGGAATCATGAAAAAAATCCTGATGTTAGCAAATTCAGGGGATTTCCATAAATGGGGGTACCCCTAAATCATCCATTCTAATCGGATTTTCCTTTATAAACCATCCAGCTGTTGGGGTACCCCCATGACTATCTATGGATTGCCAAATGTTGCCAAAGATCATTTATGGTATCTACATGTTGCCAAATGATGTAGAAACCCCCATTTATGGCAAGCCCTTCCGGTTGCTGCATCTTGGCTCCTGGCTGGTAACGGTGGTGGACCGAAAAACAACACCGGCCACGTGGCATCTAAGGTGTCCTGCGAGGCCATCGTGAACCATACCCAAATCGTCACCATCTATGGGTTGGATTGAAACCATCCACAAGTGGTTACCTCTGGTAAACTAACATAGCTATGGAAAATCACCATTTTTCATGGGAAAATCCACTATTTCGATTGCCATTTTCAAGTTCGCAAACTGTAAACGTTTACCAGGCCGGGTAGTTTTGGTTTGCCATGATTCATCATGGCTTCGATGTTTTTTTTCCATGAAAAAACATCACCAGATCCGAGTTCCGGTCGCGCAGCAATCGCGAAAGGGCCCGACGATCGTGACCTGATCCGGTTCCGCTCCCGGCGATCCAATGATCCAATGGTGGATGACAACATCCCATCCCATGGATTATGAAAATAAGAGGTATACAAGGTGGTGCCCCCCCAGTTATAAATGGGTTATAAGCCCTTTAACTATAGATAAATCACCAACAAAAACCATAGTGAAATTGGACTTATAAACCAACTTAGCTAACTATGGGGCACCATCCTGTATGGTTATGATAGGTTTATAAATGATGATCATGAAAAATGCTAGGATTCCTATTATAAATTGATATAAATTCTATAAGTGGTTATTAATGATGTTATTAATGATAGGTTTTGATTGTAAAATGCATCTATAATTGTCTGTTAATTTAATGGCTGGTAGGAAAACATATTCCTATTGCAGTATTGATTCTTAATAATCCCCAATTATATTCTACAATTATCAATTGTTAGTTAGTACATATTCCTATTATAGATTCTTCACACTCCCCAATAAAACAGTTAGATTCCAACTTCCTTCATTAACCAATGGGGAATGTCATCTGTGTATCAAACAAGTGCGCCTTGGTCGGCCATCCATGAAATTGGGAATCCAAAAACACTATGGATACTATGGAGGTTTCCTGAAATGGGTGTACCCTCTGGTAAACGTTTACATAACTATGGAAAATCACCATTTATAATAGGTAAATCAACTGTAAATGATCATTTTCAATAGCTATGTTAAATTACCAGAGGGTACCCCCACATCATGCATTTTGATAGGATTTTCCATTGTAAACATTGTAAACCATCCAGCTGTTGGGGTACCCCCAAAAAAACATCATGACTAGATGGAGATACGGAGAGCATGGGGTACCTCATCAAGATAAACCCATTATCTCCATGGGCTATATCCGCATAATATATCCGCATAATATATCCGCATAACATCTCATTGTATCCTAGTAATATAGATATAAACTGCTTGGTTCAAGCCCCCATCAAAACATCTGAAACCATCTCAATTTACGTAGGTCTTTCATGCCGCGCCCTCGGATTGCGTCTTTTTCTTTAGCAGTCCGTCACGCCCAAACCCTTCTTGCGCGGTCGCTGGAAACCAGCGCGCTTTCCGCACTAGCGCGCCGGTGGCAATCGATGGTCGATAAAGTAGCAGGGTCTGTACAGATCTGATCGCCACAGATAGAGGATAAGTAGTTTATAATCCATTTTCAATGGGGTTGAGCTCAAAAAACAACTACAGTAACTGCATTTAAATATACGGATTTTTAAATATACGAACAGGTATTTTAGACTACCTCCGGGAAGGTTTTCCTTGGCCCGCCCAGCCATTTAAAGATACGGAATCCAATTCATTTAAACATACTGCAACTACATTTTAATATACGAACAGGTATTACATACTAATATACTACCTCCGGGGCCTTGCGGTCTGGCCCGCCCTCCACATATTTAAATGCCGTAACCGTAACTATAATTGTAACTATATAATTATAGAGGGTAAACAGGCTTGTTAACCACATACACACTGGGATAAGTGGGATAAGTGGGATGCACCCCCGTTGCGTCAGGAGTCCTTTTCATTTCCTCGATTTTTGTCGAAAAAAAAACGGAGCCTTTGTTTTTAGGCCTTTGTAAAATGCGGTGAGTTCAATAGATTCCACCGGAGGGATTCTCTGAAGCTATCTATGAAACATCTCGCCATATTTCACCGTTGCATGTTTCCTCAACGGGTGAAAGGTCAACGAGTCAACAAATTCCTTGCAATAGAAGGGTGTGGGGCCTTGGACCCATTGGAGTCGTTGGAGTTTCAGAAGCACCAATCATGTTGGTGATATCCCATTTGTTTTTGTGGGCAAATGTTGGTGTCTTCTTCGATTCTAGCTACTCAGATCAATGGAGCTCTGTTTCGAAAAAATTGCATTTGCAATCATCATATCATGCCCAAAGTTAGATATCTAAAACCATATAAAACCGTCTTTGATATCCATAGATGAACAAACGTGTCTGTGCAGAAATATCTTCAGCGCAAACGTTTGCATGGGCAAATAAGGCCTTTGAGTAACTCTCGGCATCAAGGGTTGGCCCAGTAGCACCCAAAAAAACGCAGAAAAAGTAACATTCAATCCTAAAACAATAAAAATAAGATAAAATAACAATCTTGTTGGGGCTTGCTGTGAGATTAGCTGGAATGGAGAAATTTGAAGTGCTCACTTTTTCAGGATCTCTGAGACGCCTGGTATCACGGATGGATTTCTCGACGATCTCGTCAACCATCTCCCAGACCCGACAGCATCAGCGCCATGGATAGATCTTGGCATCTTGGTCCTCTGGGATGACGACGCCGCTGGCTGAAACCAGAAAAAACTATGGAAAGTGTATGGAAAGTATGGAAAGTGTCTAAACAAAATGGGCCTATTCCGAAGATGTCCAAAAAATATTCCTCAATGATCTCAATGCACTGTGTCACTGTGTATATCCGGGTGATGAGCCATCGGCCTGCAGCCATCCCAGAGTGTTTGCAAACTGCAATCTCAAGAGCTGGTGGTGAGGTCATGAGTTACGGAACCAGCCAGAGATGGGTCACAGAATTGGAACTAAGATGAACTGTGACAAGTATATTCCTCAAATATTCCTCAAATAGAACATATATGGCTAGAATTCATTCTGTGAACCCAAAAACATACAGCAACAGGTAGCCAGCAATGATCAGAATCCTTACTGTGAACCAGACATGACTTCACCGAAATTTTCACAGCGTTTTCGTTAGTCCCAAAAACTGGGATACACCATGATACACCCAAAATTGCCATTTGAAATTTTGAAATAAACCTGCATCAACCATGTTCAACCAGTTTTTTTGGGGGGTGCCATATGGGGTACCCTGTTTTTGGACCGTCTTTCTTAGACTTCGCGTCGCCCAAAGCGGCGCGGCAGCGGCGGAGTGGGGCGAGCAACCGGATGGTTCCCTTCGGCTGAACATGAAAAAAAAACAAAAAAAACTGGCAATTTCTATCCATCAAATCCTGTAATATCCGGTACCTTACCACACATGACATGTCTGACATGTTGTTGCGTGGGATGAGGTTGCGCAGCCTACCGCCAATGGCCAAGTGACACGCGAAAACTCTATCTGTTGGAGTTTCGCATTATATACTTCTCACTATTTGACTGTGGAATCTTTTTTCAGCAAGTCCTGGGGATGAAATGTTGCTATTCAGCAGAGTTCCAAAGGGAGTCTGTTTGGAGCTGGTTGTTGATGCTATTGACTCCAGAGTACCCTAGCGAACATCAAGATAGCCCGTAAATGGATATTCATCCCCACATAATTTGATACTCTATAAGCTTTGACCGGTCCCGTGCAAGGAAATAAATCCAGAAAAAGTACAGTAAGTCAACATCCAAAAATCTACATCCCAAGTGTTTCGGTGACACCAAGAACCTGCCACTGTAGTAGCGCTATTCCGAACCATCCTGGCTCCGAAGCACTGAACTTTAACGAAAAATTCACGAACTCACACGTTTCGCAGTGTCCAAGACGTATTGGAATGTATCAAATTTTGTTACCATGGACTGATGATAGTTCCCAATAATTGTATAGGGTAATAGTTGACTTTCCAACTAGTTCTCAAGCTGGGTCTTTGAAACTGTTCACATCAACTAGCGGAGCCCCCCAAAAAATTGGACAAGGTTTAATTTAGCACCAAACTTTAGTAGGATTTGACTTTTCTGTGTCTGTTTGGGGGGTTAATGCCAAACCTTTCCCCCGTTTCATCCCCAAAAAAACGTGGCCGCCCCGCAGGGTAAATTTTGCTGCCCTCCAGCGACTGGTGAGCGACGCGTGATCAGCCCAGAGGAGGTTTCTCAATGGGGGTTTTGAAAGGTACCCCTTCAACAAACTAAACAGGGTTTGTACCCTCTGGTTATTTAACATGGCCATGGAAAATGGCCCATTTATAGATGATTTGCCCATTAATACCTCCATTTATAAGGGATTTTCCATGGCTATGTTAAATAACCAGATGGTAACTAAACAGGGTTTGTAACAGCCAAGGGGAGTTTTCTGTAATTTTTTCCTTGAACAAACATTCTGAAAGAATTTTCAGGGACATTTCTCAGAAAGGTTGGTTACAGAAACTGGTGACTGGTCGCATATCACCATTTCTCAAACGTCGTATGATACAGGTCTTCTCTAGAAGAATAGTGAATTTTCAACATTCAACACATGTGGGTCTGAAAGTCAAGGACGCCCAAAATAAAATAATATGTATATATATATATATCATGACAACACTTTAAATGCTATATGTATAGATATATAAGCATATACAATATGTGTATGTATGTGTATATCTATTTATTATATCAAGTAACATGTTCATTGTTCTAGGATGTTCTAGGGATATGCTTGCTCCCAACACCCCAGATACACGTGGCTGACGAATTTTCCTCCCTCTAGGGCCAAATCTCCTGCCACTTTGGAGGGATCAACGAAGTGCAAAAAACTTGGCAGGGGTGGACAAAAGCGAACATTGCCGGTCACTCTTCATCAAGAACGGAGGTGATGATGCTGTCACTGATGATGATGATGATGATGATGATGATGATGCTGTCACTGATGATGATGATGATGGTGATGATGATGATGGTGGTGATGATGATGATCATGCTGTCACTGATGATGACGATGATGGTGATGATGCTGCCACTGATAATGATGATGATGATGGTGATGGTGCTGTCACTGATGATGATGATGATGGTGATGATGCTGTCACTGATGATGATGATGATGATGATGATGATGATGATGATGATGATGATGATGATGATGATGATGATGTCACTGATGATGATGATGATGCTGTCACTGATGCTGTCACTGATGATGATGATGATGATGGTGATGATGCTGTCACTGATGATGATGATGATGATGATGATGATGATGTCACTGATGATGATGATGATGCTGTCACTGATGATGATGATGATGATCATGATCATGATCATGATGATGCTGTCACTGATGATGATGATGATGGTGATGATGCTGTCACTGATGATGATGATGATGATGATGATGATGATGATGATGAACAGGATCATCATGACACCTGTATCGTTGACCATGGTTGCATCATCACATGGCCACGAGGTGTTTCTTCAGCGACGGTCCACCCCTGGTTCCATCAGAAAACATTCGACGGAAGTTGTTCCAACTTAGCCTCGCTGATATTTGACGTCTTGCGTACACAAATGTCGAACTGTTAGAGATAGAAAACAACAACCTGTTCAAAATTGTACACTTGTGTATATGTGATATGTGTAAATGGATGTACAAACAACTACAGTACATGTATGTCATTATTCGCAACTATAATAATTATACATATATTCACATATATTCACACATATATATATACATGTCGTTGGATCGTAGATCGCAACGCCACTGATAACGGTTCCCACCTGAATGGTTCAAGGTCCTCCTTGATCACCAGAAAGTAGTTGATGTTCAACCAAAGTAAAGTCGTTCCAACAGTGTT
>Ga0126342_10018087_pt1 | contig 12116 bp, 8 predicted proteins | sample Cyp1metagenome_FD_92528 | JGI IMG/M metagenome (GOLD analysis project Ga0126342, IMG submission 92528) | Coral microbial communities from Lord Howe Island, Old Settlement Bay, Australia - Cyphastrea 1 metagenome | ecosystem: Host-associated > Invertebrates > Cnidaria > Coral ... | reverse complement strand
CTATATATACTATATATATACTATATATATACTATATATATACTATATATATACTATATATACTATATATATACTATATATATACTATATATATACTATATATACTATATATACTCTATATATACATATACACACTATATATATACACACTATATATATATATATACACACTATATATACTACGTATACTATGTATACTATGTATACTATGCACTATATACACTATATATATATACAGTATACATATACTATGTATATACTATATATACTACATATACTATATGTTTTTTTTTCTGATTATATATATACTCTATGTTATATATACTAATATATTATATATATAAAACATATTATATTTATATACTATAAACTACTATATATGTACACACACACACTACTTATATACAGTGTATGTACACACTATACATATACTATAGATATACTCTATATATATATATATGTATATACACCCACTATATATTTACTAGATACACACACACTATACTTACTGCACATATAGAAACATATGCGTATATATACACACAAATTTCTTCAATGTATAACATACATATACTACATATACATTTTTGTTTAAATATAGTGTGTATATATAATATACCAAAAACAATTGAGCCCTGTGATGCTAGGACATGGGAGCTGATTTCCATGCCTGGGGACCCGGGTGGGACCCATGTTTTGGCGGATGATTTCACCAAATTGTTGGGACGGTTTTGGCTAAGAAAACCGGTGATTTAAGCAACAATGAGTTGAGTTTTACCAGCAATAATGGGTACTGTAAGTATTGGGGATATGAACCAACTTTATAGGTTTTGGGTGTGTTTGAAGATAAGGTATATCTCCGTTTTTGCCATAAGAAAATTATGATACAATATCAAATTTTGGTGTACCCAATTTTCAGACGAATCCGTTTTAGCATAGATGGTTGGCATAATGTGGTATTCCATGATCATGGAATGGAGTTATTTAGAGTAATGATCATATGGTTTCAAATCACCATAGGTGGTTAACACTCAGGAACCAACATGTTTTTGCTTGCAAACCCCTCTCTTCCTGCTATTGATTAATAAATAGACTCCAAACGATACCCTGGCGGAATGTATTAGATCTACAGTATTCATGGTCGGCGATGAGCTTCTCAATCCCAAAGGTTGTTGGATCCATTTGGGTCGTGTCAAGGATGTTTCTGTCTCAGCGCTGCTATGATTGATGCAGTAACTATAATGCCAAATGGCAAGCATCGTGCTTCGATTCGTTAAACGACACATACCATTTCTGACCTCTAAACTTTACGAGCAGACTGACAGAAGCATCAAGAACTACTCATATGTGCCATGTTCAAAAAACATTGGTTATATCCTATCAAATGGAATGGACATGCCGCTATCAATAGGGCTTCATATGTCCATTGATAGGGAAATCCGCTTCATGCTGACATTGCGATAACTATACCCCATTCATCTTTATTTATCCTATGTATATAACTTGACCAAGGTATACACACATATATATTATTATATATACTTAAAAAATACATATACCAAGACATATTTACATAACCAACAGTCAGGTACCTGCGGGACGCATTGCTGAGGTTGGTTGTCTTCTGTGCCCTGTTCCTTACAGACATCTACGGTGCAGCACAGGCCGTCGATGTGGGAGGACTTTTGTGGTGAGAACAGTACAGCACAGGCAACCCCCGAAAGATAGGTTTTACAAAATAGAAATTCGTAACTAGCTTGTAATGTAGACAAGTATATATACAATGTGAGGCCCCCAAGATAGCGTTCAGTTGGTTTATAACTTCAATAACTATGGTTTATGGTACGCAAATAACTATAGTTACTGGGGCTTATAAACCAACTTATAACTGGGGGGCCTCACATTGTAGATGACTTTTCCATACTTTTCCATCTTGGGGGGTACTATACTGCTGGGTTGATGAATTAACGACCTCACTGCGACCTGCGACATCACTGGAATGATGGGAGTTGGATTGGGGCAACTATCCCGAAACTGCTGTATTTCAGGTTGGTGAATTACAGGGGTTGGTAACTGTCCCATTTTGGGAATATAAAGGACATCACCTGAAAAAGTAGCCATTATAGACCATATACCTAATGGTTGGGTGATGTTCAATGGGGACATTTAATGACCCATGGATTATAGGTTCTCCAGATACAAGTACGCTAGGAATCTGTATTCCCAGAGCCACACATCTTTTTTTTGTGCGTGTATATAAGATGTAATTGTGCTCGCCATAGAATTATTCGTGGTTTGATTGGGGATCCCTGGTTTTTTTCGCCATCCAAGACAATCTTCCGGGGCCTGAACATATAATTTCTGTTGCAAAGCCTGGAATGCAGACATGTTTAATGCTGCATGTGGGCAGAAATGAAATGACATACATCACTCCAAGAACACCAAGCTTTTCTGGACTTAAATTGTTTTTTTCCCACTTCTATCTTCGTTTTTCATCCCAGTTTTTCCCAAAGACAAGTCTCCAGGTTTGTCCTTGGGATGTGCAGATTTACTTTCTCAGGTTCCTGAAAACACTTCCCTGGACATTGTGATGATGGCTTGAAGCTCAGTTGTTGCGGCGTTGTTGCTGGGAGCCGAGAAAAAGATTTCACCAGGTCCTGCAAGATGGCGCCTGAAAACAACGCTGCATGCGGATTCAAAGGACATTCCCAACCAAGAAGTAGATGTGGTTGGATCAACACCTATGAATTTCAGCCATAGTTGGAACATCCATTGACACCCAGCCAGCATGTTGACCCAGGATGGAGATACTGCCAGCCATGGGGAATGGGGGGTTCAACATGTTTCAACTCAGGTAGCTTTGATCAATATGTTGGGGTATCAACCAGCAGAGAAAGTGGTGACATCTTGAGAAACATGGTGGTTTGATAGCTGTTACAGCCTGTTATTCTTTTTTTCACAGGGTTTTAACCAGAGACAGGCGTCAATCTTTGCGGCCTGATGTATATTATATATATATACACAATTACACACGCATATACACACACACACCCCTCAAGATAGAACACATATGACACACAATCTGATATTTCCACCACTTACTTTGCTTGTGCAATTATTCTCCTGCCCACTTACAATTCAATATGGTTGTTGAGCAGACGCTTCCACCAGGGCTGCTTCTGCTTCTTTGTGCTAGAGCTGGCAGCGAATTCATTGGTCACTGAGTCACTTGGACAGTGGTTCCCCTTCGGTAGGCAGTTTGGTCATGTTTGGCCCACGCTGAGGTTGACGATGACCTGATGTTGTTGTTGTTTTTTGTTGTTGTTGATATGATGATGCTGACAATGATAATATCCATTTTAGGGGTGAAACCACCATTCAGAGGTCATCCATGGTTGCTCTGAGAAGCTCTTGTGGGGCCTGGTCATTTTGTATCAACGTTGTTCAATATTGGATGTATATAATACGTGTCATATACATATTATTATACACATGTATGTATATATATATAGACATATACACGCAGTTTATTATACTTGCGAAAGATATATTCTATGGTCGCGAAGTGGCTTTCGGAGAATGAGTAAACCTTCACACCTCAAAGGCAAAAGTCGCAAAGGGAAACTTTCACAGCAATATACATATTATCATTTTTCCTGAGGGATACTGTGATTTATATCATTTTTGAAAGTCACAGTATCCCTCCCATTTTGTTGGTTATATCATCCACCATTGCTGCTTCTTATGTGGTTTGACCATTGACCCCAGCACCTGGGACCTGCACACGTGACCTCCAAAATGTTTCTCCATAGCCGCAACCATTTTTTTCTGGTCAAGCCAAAAAAATGTGCTGGTCAAACCCCATACCCTCTGGTAAACGTTTACATAATTATGGAAAGATCCATCATTTTTCATGGGAAAACTCACTATTTCTATGGCCAGGCCGGTTTCTTCCATTCTTTTTTCGTGTTGAGGCGCTACATCAATAGTTTCTTCTTTTGGATGGACATCTTCGGTCTCTTGGACAGAGACAGGTCTGTGTGGATCACCATATGGGGGTTTCCTACGACATTTTGCTGCCCCAAAAGCTAGATTCTGTTTATTTCATGGACAATCCTATCAAAATGGATGACAGGATGATAAAAAACGGGTACCTCCATTTTAAGAAACCTCCACATATACTGATTGGTGGTTTGGAACATGAATTTTATTTTTCCCATCATATTGGGAATCTCATCATCCCAACTGACGAACTCATATTTTTCAGAGGGGTAGGTCAACCACCAACCAGTATATATATATAACCAGTCAAGAATATGGTTAAGAAGTATACCATATATCCATATATATATACACATATATACCATATATGGTTTCATTCCACCAGTATATATACAGGCACAGAAGTGGATATGTGGTGGAATGCGGGGTCATAAGTCTCTGGATTGACTGCGGAATGAACCAGCGGGGTTCACCAGGCTGATTTACAAGTTCCTGAGTTCACCAGACCCTGATTTCAGGGTTATTTTTTGTTATACTATTACTTAATATTATATATATATATATTATAATGGCTAATTAATCTAAGTTCTTAATAGTTCTTAATAGTTCTTAATAGTTCTTTATAGTTCTTTATGGTTCTTTATATAATATACATCGTCATTTAGATGAATAACACATTAATGAGCCATAACTTGCTTACAATTCATTGTGGTAAACAAAAAGTTACCCAGCTTCATGACAACCGCGGATAAACAACCCTTGCTGATTCATTGTCGTGTTCACCTCCCTGAAACTGATTTCATTTGCTGTAAACCAAACAAAGGTTGATTGGTCTGGTGCTAACATTCATGACAAACCTTGGAAACTCTACTGTTCTCCATGACTAGTGTATATATTGTTATTATCATACAACTATATGATGATATTCATATTGATGATAAATCATTGACCATATATATATATTGTTATTATCATATAACTCTATGATATTAATATTGATGATAACTTATTGATCATTTATTGTCGATGAATATCCTCGTTCCGGTGGATTTTCCACCGCCAACGAGGCACCGCATCGCTGGTCTTCGACATCAGCTTCTTCTTGGGTGTGGATGCTACCAAGCCAGTTAGGCCAAGCTGCTCGGTTCGGGGGGAGCATGTTTTCTCAGTGATGTGCATTGGAATCATTGGACTTCGAGGCTTCTATAGATTCTATCGTTTTTTGTTGGGATGCCATGTAAATCCCAGAATCAGCATCTCGTGAGAGAAACAATCCTAGGGGAAGTGGTCGGGGTTCCTATTGGTTTCAAAGTAACCCTATCTTCCTGTTGGTTTGTCTGACAATAGGATAATTTACCCCAAATTTTGATGGTCAATCATTATTTTCCCCATCAACACTAGTATTTTATGGAGTCGTTTTGCTTGTTATGATCTTCATTTCAACCTCTAATCGCGCATCCGCTGTTCAGCAGGTTCGAAAACGATGAGGACATGAGCAGTGACACAGTGTGGAAGCTTAGACTTGATCCTGGTGGAGTCAGAGAACAAATCCAGGTATTCCAGAAACCATGCGAAATTGGAAATGGGGGAGAAGGATGCGCGTAGCTAAAAATATGTTTGTTAAATTAATTATACATTCATTATATTATATATATATGTATACACAGTATGATCAGTATGTGGCTGATATTAACACCGTATATACTGATCATATATTCCGTATCATTACATATATTAGTATGATATTATTATATATGTATACCATTCATTTATATTAACATATATTCCATCTTTTTGTTGGTTGGCTCCCCATGCTCAGCCTCAGAATCTCCATTTTTCACTGTGACTTTTCAGCCTAGGATGTATGCAAACTCAGCGGAACATTATGTTCCAAGCCTGATGTTCCCACTTGATCAGCCCAGTTTTCAATCGAGGTGACAACCAACCAGCAAAGATAGTCAAGTTATACCCATGTTTTTGGTTAAATATATGCTTTTTCGTGCCATTTCAGCAGCAAAAACATGACTGCCAATGGAGCTTTTCACCAATGTCTAAGAGCATAGGGCTTAAAGGGTCATCTTATGGGGCCCAAACAGATACATAAATGAGTAAAGAATCCTACCTTAAAATGATGGTAACATTGAAAACTGTAAAAATACCTTGTCTGCATGATATATATGTATATATATATGTACAATATATACATGATATACATGATATATACTGTAGTTTAGATTAGTACAATATATACATGATATATATATATAATAATATATCTGGGTGTTTCCTAAAATAGGTATACCCCCAAATCCTCCATTCTGTTTTTCGGATTTTTCATTATTATAAGCCATCCAGCTATTGGGGAGTACCATCATTGATTTATGGGAACCCCCACATATACATATATATATATATGGAACACTTCTAATTGGGTATTAATTTGGGAAATCATTGGGATATGATAGGTCATTAGGTATGATATATATAATATATATATATGTATATGTATATATACATACATACACCCATGTGTAGTCAGTACTCACTACCACAGCGCCACGGTTTTGGCGCCTGAACACACTGAACACACTGCGGCCGCCTGGCCGCGGCCAGGCGGTGCTGGCGAGAGCCTCTCGTGCTGCCAAGCAAGCAGCGCGCGCAGGGAGGATGTGAAGCTGACATGTTTGCAATTCATGTGGGATGGAAAATTCAATTTATTCTTAATTTATTCATGCTTAAGCATGGTTTTCAGGGATTGTATTCTGAGTTGGAGGGATTTTTTTGCATGATACCCTCTGGTAAACGTTTACATAACTATGGAAAATCACCATTTTTCATGGGAAAATCCACTATTTCTATGGCCATCTTCAATAGCTACGTTAAAGTACCAGAGGGTATGGGATTTTTTTTCATTCTCCCAATGGAAACTCCACCGAATCGTTCTGGGGACCCCCCCAGGACCTGTAGGGGATTGCTAGTGGGATGGTCAACTACCCTCTGGTTATGTCAACAGTTTGCTATTGAAAATGGCCATAGAAATAGTGGATTTTCCCATGAAAAATGGTGGATCTTTCCATAGTTATGTTAAATTACCAGAGGGTATATCCTCCATAAGACTGGCCAGTTTGGATTGTGCTCCCAACAATAAAAAAGGTTTGGAAGATGTATGTGGATGCAATTGTGGATGCAATTGTGGATGCAATTGTGGATGCAATTGTGGAAATGATTCATGACGAACGGATTATCCGTTGTGACGTGAAAAATGATTTGAGTTATACAAGAATGATAACATGTGATTTCATATGATCATGAGCATTATATGAGTATTTGTTAGATATGTACACAACTGATGATAGGATGTTTGCCAAATTGCTGGGACATTAAAAATGACAAGAAATTGGCCTTTCTCCACTGGAGCCATAGTGTGTTCAGCTCGCCACTCAAAACAGCGCGGCTCGCTGTTTCAAGACTCTCAAGACCATGAATTTTTAGTGCACAACTGAGGATTTTATGGGTTTATCATAAACCGTTAATGGTTGTTGTTTTTTCTCAATGCAACAGATGGGACGATGGTTTTCATTGACATATTTTTACAGGATGTTGGCTCCAACACCCAGATTAGTATAGATGAGTTTTGAAGTTTTGAGCAGATCATGTTGTTTTGATGCTACACCTGGTGACTTTTCGTCATTTTTCGTACTTTTTTCAGCCCTGTTCGGGTCAGGGCTGTTCGGGTCAGGTCGCGGATTCTGAAGCTGATCCGATTCCTGCCCTTCCTGCGGAACAAGCAGGACCGCTATGAGGTCGCCGCTGCGGTCAAGCTCGGATGGGTATGATGGATAGCCACCACAACAACAACAACAACAACACCACTTTTGGGAGCACCCCCCAAAAAGATAGAAGAGTATTTCCAGGATGCTACAGATGATGGATAATCCCTCTATTTTCCAGGGATCCAACCATTGGCCAATCAGTCAATCAGGAAGATCTTGACTCAGACATCCAACCGGGCCAGTGAGACGCGGGTGTAGTGGAGATGGCTATTGAGTTGTATCAGTTATATCCATGAAACTTGCCCTTCAGGAACTGGCAAGATTCCGGTTATTTACTAAAGGAGTTTGCACTTTTGGTTCTAAGTACAGTGCACATACATAACTATCTTGTTTGAAGAAATGACAAGAGAATTGGTGATTCAACCATCTGTTGGAGATGTGCTTATATTGATAGGGATTGTACTCATTCGACGAAATCCAAACTCACTCCTGGGGTTATTGGGTGCACTTGTTGGGTTAGGTTCATGGGAAAAACTTGCTGCGCTCCCGGATCTTTCCTATCACCAGGTGGCGAATGCTGTATCACTGAAGCTGACGACGATGCTGGCGACCAGGGTGCGCCCTTTTTTTGGGTCCGCGGAGTGACAGCGAACATCTGGTGACATCGCCATGAAAAAAGCCATGGAAAATGACGCTAATTTCTACATGGTTACCCTCTGGTAAACGTTTATATAACTATGGAAAAACACAATTTTTAATGGGTAAATCAACTATAAATGGCCATTTTCAATAGCTTTTTGTATGTTTACCAGAGGGTAAATTTACTTGTAATCCATGGCTATGCTAGAGCTGCTAGAGGTTAGCCAAGAGTCCAGAGAGATCCATAGAGCAGAGATGCACCATTGCATCATGGGGAAGCGCAAAGGGGTTTTTCACAAGTTTAGATTTGGGTTTGTCTGAAAATAGGGTATATTCCCAAACAAATAGCCATTTAATAGGGATAATGATCAGCAAAACCATTGGGTAAATGGGGTACACTATTTTCAGACAAACCCATTTGTGAAAGTTGAATACCCGTCCTGCGCTCACTGAAGAGATCAAGGGTAGCAGGGTCAAGTTCTGGCGCCCAGGTAGCTTTCCTGTGTGTAGGGATCGCTTGGATCTCAGAGACTTCCCCTTTGGCCCTGCAAGGCTGGAAGCAAAAATTGGCTGCGTAAGAAACTACGGATACCCGGATCATCAAACCTAGCAATGTGCAATGGAAAATCCTCTACAAACGGTGTTTTAATGGGAAAATCGCATAGCGTTGGGGATTGGATCCGCTAATAGCGTATAATTGGGAAATTTTCCAGCAAGCCATGTTTGATTACCAGAAGGTATATATATATAATATAATATATATATATATATATTATAATATATATATATATATATATTATATTATATATATTATATTATATATATAATATATATTATATATATTATATTTATATATATATATTATATTATATATTTATTATATATATATATATATTATATATTATATATATTATATTATATATTATATTATATATATTATATTATATATATATTATATATATACATATATTATATTATATATATATTATATATTATATTATATTATATTATATATATTATATTATATTATTTATATTATATTTTATTATATAATATATATATGCTAATTTTCCCATCCGGAACATACATTTAGACATTAACCGGAAGATGCTTCGTTTCCAAGTGAGTTGCCCCACAACATCTGGCACTCCCATGAGGTCATAGTGATTCCACTCTTCGGCACCTTCGTCTACCCTGTGGCACCTGGGACGGAATCGGTTCCACTTCTTTGCCCTGTTAAAACGGGAGGCTCATTCAAAAACACTAAACAACTGTATAAATAAACAACTAGACCCATGTATACAAATAACTATAAATATAAACTCCACAAAAACACATGACAGAATATGTCAGATATGTATAGATACATGATACATTCTATACAATCATCACATAATAGCACATAATCTGGGTAAATTATAACGACCTCACTACGACCGAACCCTGGGAATCATGGTTAGTAAGGGAAATCATCCCCAAACGGGCGAACTATTCAGGTTAGTGAAATATTATTTCATTTACCCAGACATAATATAATCATATTCAGAATTTTCCCATAAACAACATGTGAACATGACTGGAATATGACCAAGAATGGGGATGGTCGCCGGCGATTCGATCTTCGTTCACCGACTGGGGGTTTTAGCCTGTGGCGCGCTTCGGGGCAAAAGATTCATTGACAGTGACCTCAAAGAAGCTCACCTGGAAAAACTATGTATGTAACATGATGTAACATCACCATGAAAAGATATACATATATATACATATATCTTTACATTATTAAATAAACATTAGGCTGCAGGATACCAGGATACACAATATTAGTTTGGCCTAACATCATCGGATGCCTTGAAGCGCCTCAGCCATGGCATCTTTCTATGACCGGCCTCATTCATCCCCTGTGACCATGGAATCGGTGTAGACAAATGTAGACAGATGTAGACAGATGTATACAGTGCGCACATCGTGTGTATGAGATTCCATACATATATAAATATTCATATTATACATATATATATGTATATATATATATATATATACGTATTTATACATATAAATATTCATATAATATATACATATAATTATAGAAATATTCATATATTATATATTATATATATATTCTAGATTATCTGTAGAAATATGTAGAGATATAGAGGTCGAAAAAATGCCATTCCTGTTCCCATCCATTTTAATCTCTCGTCCCAGGCAGAGGATTCCCTGCTGTCCTGGGCCATTCTTCTTTCGAACGATGCTGGGGGCTCCAGGGATCTGAGAAAACACGGACATCGTGACGGAGATTGGGAGCGTCATTGCTTGGATCCCATTATATCTATAGATATACATATACAGATAGGTATCAATTATATAACATATATATATATAGATATATTATATAGATATATATTATATATAGATATATTCATATATCACCGTGATATCACCATTTTCTGTTAGTAAACTTCCATTACACCCCCCCATTAGTTTCCCAAGAAACAGCCAGATCTCTCCCAGAAATCCCCGGACTTTTGGCTGCCAGATTGATGCGTACTACGCCAATGCCACAAGCACCAGCTGGAGCGAAACGTCGAATGGGTAATTTCACATGGGAAGATGATGGAAACCATCACTTTTTTGGGGGTTCTTATAGTACAATGTGAGGCCCCCATCAAATGAGCATTTTTTATTTCACTGCATGTAAAGGTCAATCCTTTGCTGCAAATGCACGGCTCTCTAATTAGAAAGAAAAACCACTAGCCTTGAAAGTCGGGAAGCCAAGTGTTTCTGTGCACTTTCGAGCTCGCTATTGCAGCTCCTTGGATCCACTTCAAAAGGCTAGGGTGGAAAGCATCCCGATCACAGACCTCATGCTGTCTTCGTGCAGAGGCCAATGCCTGTACAATCGTAGATGCAAGACCCTTACAAAAGCGAGCTGGATACTCCTTATGTCGAGAGGTGCGAAACTGTCCAGACGAATCTCGCCCGATGGCGATGTCTTTCGGCTTCAGGGCGGTGGAGTCAGCATGGCGGTAAAGGTGTTTGCGAAAACCTGGCATCTGGTAATGAAGGAGCCCTGTCGGCTTGGTGACAGTGGCTCCCCATTGGTACTGGCTGACATGTGTCAGCGTCACTTCCGGATGCTGCAGAAGGACTTCCAAAATTGCACTTGTCCATATACTTGGACGTGTCACATCACGAGGTCTGGCAGGATGTTCCTACACAAAAAATCCTCCAGATTGTAGATGGTGACTCAGGACTAAGGCTCCCTGTTGAAAAAAGTTTCCGCCAAGGCGTACCTGGCGGAGCTCCTTGGCCGTGAGGCCTTCGATGCCAAGGATTCGGTCGGCTGACCGAAGTGGCCTCGGCCACCGTGCATCCACTTGAGAATTCTCCGGCAAGGTATATCTTGCTTCACTGAATGTCTCACAGGGAGATCCTGTGAGCGTCGCAGCGACAAGCCCAGCTGCATACACCTGCTCAAGCATGCTCCACGAATCAGAGCCCAAAGCCAAATTGCCAAAATCCGTTGATACCGCCGTGTCTAATGATAAGACGATCAATCTCAGATCCAGCTCAGCACCTAGCTCATGAAGATAAGCGTGGACATCCTGGGCTCTCCTCCTTCCACTGAAGAGATGAACCACTAAGAATGCAGCCTCCCCATTCGGCAAAATGAGTCTGGGACAAGCTCTCCTGTGAGGGAGG
>Ga0126342_10018086_pt1 | contig 12117 bp, 8 predicted proteins | sample Cyp1metagenome_FD_92528 | JGI IMG/M metagenome (GOLD analysis project Ga0126342, IMG submission 92528) | Coral microbial communities from Lord Howe Island, Old Settlement Bay, Australia - Cyphastrea 1 metagenome | ecosystem: Host-associated > Invertebrates > Cnidaria > Coral ... | reverse complement strand
GCGGTCCATGAAACAACACTGCAGAGAGCGCTCTAAAGGCCAACTGGTATGACCCGATAGAGACGCCTCTTGAGACGGCCTTTCCACCTGGGGTGTACTTGGACCGCTCCTGTCTCCTTTTCCACGGACCCTTCTTATGGCCGAAAGGCCGTTAATGGGGTCTTGTCAACCCACCTTGCAATAAAAGCCCTTTGCCTCCGAGGGGTCCGCAGCGCCGGAAGCTGCGCCAGACCATCCTCTATGTAGAGGCGGGCGACGCTGAGGCTACGCCAGCGTCCTTTGATGAGTATTGTCTCCAAAGGCAGCCCGGCTTGGAGTAAATATGTAGCTCCTCCCCTTCTCAATGAGTAGGGTTTAAATTTGAACTGCTCCAGGTTGAAGTAGTTGCAAAGACCCTGAAACTCCTTTCTGAACGATCCTCCGGAGTGAGGCCAAAGGAGCTCTCCTGGAGAAGGCAGCCGCACGGACCAGAGGGTGTCCAGCAGCTGCAATACCAAACTGTCACGGATGGCCACAGCCTCCTGGGAACCTGTACGGAGGCCCGATTTGGACTGGTGCAATGAGACAACCCCGCACTCAGTGTTGAATTCAATATCAGTGAAACGGAGTTGTAAAAGCTCTCCTGTTCGGAGTAAGCAGTGAAAACCAATGCCAATCAGGGCAGCAAGGGCAAGATTGCCAGCAGCCACAGAGCGTGCGACGAATGCACGGGCCAGGTCCAGAGTCAGGGGCGGTGCCCGGGCCGGAGTTTCCACTCGGCGCCAGCTCTTAAAGAGCCGCCATGCCTGCCTGAGGTGGCCCCTGATCTCTGGCCAAAAGAAGTGTAAACCACTGAGGCAGTCCGCAATCAAGGTTAGCGGCTCGCCCCGGACCCATTGAAGTTCGATCCAGTCGCTAAGGATTCCATCAAGATCGAAGAGGTTCTCCTGCTGTTCCAGGTACGGCAGGATGTGGGAGACTGCCACTTCAGACTGCCACTTCATAGCGTCGGCGGGTAGTCTCCGTCACTGTGTAGTCACGTAACCGAATGCCAGCACGTTTCCGTCGGCGATCGGCACGCGACCTGCCGGCCAGAAGGATGCGCGGCTGCCTGCCCGGCATCACTTCCGACTCGCGGCATCAGTGGGGTTCTCCAGGCTACCCACATGGCCATGCATGACCGTGCTCCCCAAAAACAATTGAAGGGCACCGATTTTCTTGGCCAATGGCTGCAGGAGGCGGCTGGAAGTCCTACCCTTTGTCAGTATATATACACAAACCATTGAATCCTCCAAGTGTAGCCAACGCTTATTAATTTTTGCGGGGTCCCTGCCTTTCCAAAGGAGTGTTAAGAAGATCATCTTCATCTCCAAAAAGTTAATGTGAGTGGGGTGTAACCATTGAACCTTGAAAAGGTGGCTCCATTGCCACCACCAGGCCCGCATGGAGCCATGGGACCCTTTTTTAGTCATAGGTTCGCCAGTTAATAGCCGCACATCGGAACCCGTATGGTTTACCTGCAAGCCAAGGCACTGAACCAGCTGGTGCGGAACGACCTGGATGTTGTCCTCGCCATTGTCATAGGCCAGCCAGCGACCCATAGGTACCCTCTCGGACGGATGTGCAGAGGCTCCTGGAGCCAGCCCAAGCCGTCCGATAATATCAGAAGGCTTCATCCTGGGGAGGAAGGCGCTACACATGGTTGCCCCCATAATCGCAAAGGAAGGGATGGAGAAGCTGTCCCCGCACAAACTGAGCCTGCTATCCTCATAGGAAGTCCAATTGCTCTTAGCATCTGATGCGGACCGGCAGGTGGCTGTGTGGCCTGCACCGAGTCCCAGAAGGATTTCCCTTCCTGACGCATCTAAGAGCCTGGGCGCATGGTCGGGATGGTGCAGCAGAAACCTATCCTCGTATTGATAGGGAGGAAACCTATATTGAGCATTCTCCCAGCGCTCCTTTGCGGCCAGCCCGGCCTTGTCTAGGCCAGCTGGGAAAGGTGGTGGTGCTCGGCGCACAATGGATTTCATGAAGGTTGGATAGTTCGCGGTAGAGGCGCGAGTCCACCCTGGCCGGATCCATTGCGAATCAGCGACGGACCCTTGACTCACGTAGGCCCTCACGCAACCTTTTTCTCTCCAAAGGGTCAGCTCCTCCATGGCGAAGAGCTCCTCAGAGCACCAGGCCAGTCTTGGCCGATTGTAGGGGAGGGTGTCTGCCGGGTCAAGCTTGACCGGCTCCACCTCCAACTGTTGGCTGATCTCGTCACGAGCCATCTCATCCATGGACGCCACGTTCTCCACGCAGAACTTGACCTTGGCGGTGCCATTGAACGCAGTTTGCACCCATCCAATGAGTTCCAGGAGCCGCCAAAAGAGATTTGAGCCTTCGCCATCCAAGTTGCGGCGGTATGCCCTGACCCGGGACAGGTGTACACAGGGGAAACCCCCCCAAATGTGCACCTCGATCGCGCGCGGGTACTGGTTTGCCCAGCGCAAAACTGAGCCGAAGTCAATGGAATTTATATCATGAAATTCCTCGACATCGGGCCATGCGCTTCGGGTGACCCTATTGGCGTCTTTTGACACCTCAATGCTGACCTTTCCCAAGGGTCTGACACCAAGGATGTCGTATATGCGAAAGGCTCCGCCCACGCCATTAAAGGCAGAAATCACCAAGATGGGGCAAGCGATTGGTCCCTTATTGGGGCTGCGCGAGGACCTAACCAGAGAGCGCCCCGACCAACTCAGGCTCCTGGCTACCGCGGCCGCACCACCAAACTCTGAAGCATCCGAACAGGTGACCTCATCGTCATAGCAGCAGCGTAGGTCAGTCTGCACCAAGGGCGCCAAGCAAAGGAGCGTTTGCAGCTCTTTGTACAACTCCAGCTTGGCGCGTCCGCTCGGCCACGCAGATTCGGTTGCCTCCCAACTCCTGGAGAGCACGCCCATGGCAGCTCTCCTGAATTGTAACACGAACACCCAGCGGCCCAGTACCATCTGGATGGCCTTCCTGCTGACGGCCCCGCTACGCATGAGGTAGATGGTAGCAAAGCAAGTCCGCAGGATCCGCTCGGGCGAGCCGCCCAGCAAACCCTCTCGGCCATCAAGGCGAATCCCCAGTTCAACTGCCTCGGTAGCACCCAGCAGCTGCTTGTCTTCTGCAGTTAGGACACCAGTGTCATGCCACGCTTCCATCGCAAGCTTCTGCAAGTAGGTGTCCATCCCTTGATACTGACCGCCAGATCGCTCCACGGACATGAAATTGTCCAAATACACTTGCCACCAAGAAGTGCTGGCAGTAGACTCCGCAACCACCTTTGTAAACCATTGAGGCACCGCTCGTCCTTTGTGAAGTTCCAGATGCTGAGGTAGGCCCCGCCCTAAAAGGATCTGGCGAGAAATCATTTGCATAACCCCAACGGAGGAATTCCAGCCCATGGGAAGAACCCGGCAGGCTGGCCTGAACCAGCGGCCAGCTTCCCGTCCAAGGCGAAGGCCATCAACCCTGTAAGCAAAACTCATATAGCGTTGCCAGCATTTCGGAATGGCAAAGAGATAGAATGCAGCAGACATATCTCCTTGGGAGATGTGGAGGTACTCGCCAGCCTCTACCATCAACGGCAACCAAGCAGCTCCATGAGGTAGAAGATGAACGTCACCACATATCACCTGAAAAAGCCGGTTCGCCGGTATAAGGTTCATGATAACTCTCAGGACTGGTTCGCCCGTAGGCGTGAATTTACCTGGTTTCACAACCCCGAAAAGGCCATTCAGGCACTTTCCTAGCTCATCCCTGTAGACCTCTTCGGCCGGAATCCAGTCAATAACCCCTCGTGTTTCCAACAGCTTAAACACTGAAAACTCCTCCCCTTTTTTGATGTGGACCTTGGCCTGCATGTTGCCGGTTTCCCTTTCCCGCACTGGAAGCAACGATTCCCGCGGGTTTTCCAATAAAAACTTTGTACGGCCAACCAAAAAATCCAAAGCATCAATACATCCACCATGTCCTAGAGGAGGCAAACTTTTGACAATCTGTTCGGGGGAAAGAGGAAAAGGTTGTGAAACTTCTTCACCCGTGTAACTAACCCTTTTCTTTTTCAAGTCATCAACCACATCCAGAAAGTTAATAGCCCCAGGAGAATCCCCTTTTAGGAACCGCTGAATCTTCCCCCGTAAATTCTCCAACGCCGCTCTGTGAACTTTTCCAGGTCTGCGCACACAGGCTACCTGATCGCACCCGTAGTAGCTGTTTAAAGCCACACAGGCGCAAGTCACCCAACACTGGGTGGAAAACTCTGAACACCCACTGGCATGCTTCGATTGCCAGTCCTCGGAGAAACCATCTGGCCATGCGACAGGCAGAGGGAACAGCCCTCCAGAGCGGGGCTTGCTCACGGAGGGCCGTAGTGGTTCAGCACTGCAAGTCCCGAAGAACGAGTGCCCCTTCTGTATCCCCCATGCCAGCGCTATGCCGAGCTGATGCAAACTGCTCGACTGGGCCAGGAGTTCAAGCCACTGCGCCTGGTCTGAGGGGGCAGGGATAACATCCAGCCCCCCCCCATCTGTCCCGGTATGGCTACTGCCCGGAAAGGCCATTGCTGCCTCCCCAGCATTGCCAATGCTGCTTTCACCGCACGGGTCAGGCTGCCCAGCGGGGACTTCGTCCGCCGGGCTCCCAAAAGAAATGGCCCGCCCCGTGACGGGAACGTAGTGCTCACTGTCATGCAATGCGGGGGGGGCGCTCGTCCCCACAGGAACAGCGCACCCCTCACCTGTAGGTGGCCTGGCGCTTTCAAAGGCAGCGCCAGGCTCAATAGATCTTCTCTTCAACCTGCCGCCCCCTCTCCCGGGGGCTTGCCTTCCTTCTTCTCCTTGTCGCTGCCTCCCCATGGCTGCCACCCTTTGTTCCCTTTTCCTTTTGGCTTTCCCTTCTTTCCTTTGCCCTTGCCTTCCTTGCCCTTTCCTTTGTTCTGGCCTTCGCCGCTCCAGCTCGAGGACCAATTTGAGGCCCTGGGCCAGGAGCCTTTGCCTCCGGCCTTCTCCACTTGCTTGCCATGTTTTTGGGCCGCAAGGAGAATATGGGCGGGCGCTGTGCCCTCTTCTTCTCCATCGAAGATCTCGAGGTGGCGAGCCGTCGACCATCCCTGCTTTGTCGCCGTCTCTACCGCGATCAGGCGCGCTGCAAGGAGGTCTGACAAGCTGTCCAGCTTGCCATCCTTGAGCATGTCTAGAGCCCGGCTCAGAAGAGCCAGCTCTTTGCAATCTCTTCCGCGTGGATCTAAGGAGGGCTTTAGCCCTAGCTGATAGTAGGTAAACAGCTTGGGCCGCCGCGCCAGCTCTTCGCCATCCTCTCTTCCTTCCACCAAGCCGTCCTGTGCAAGGAAGTCGAAGGCTTGCTGCTCGAGCATACGGAACACCGAACCCGGCTGGCGCTGGGACTTCCGCCGGAGCGGGGGTAGAAGTGAACTGCTCCCGGAAGAGCTGCTCCTCTTCGAGGACCCCGAGCTGCTCTCGCTGCGATCCCGTCGCTTCCGCTTCTTCTTGCTTTTCTTGCTGCGACTCCTCTCGCGACTCCTCCTCCTTTCCTTCTTGATGGTTGCCTTCTGATGGGCCACGGCGGCTTCCGCCAGCCCCGAAGACCTCCTCCTCTTGTCCTTCGCTACCACCGTCTCGGAAGGTGACCGCGGCCGGTCCTGCGTCAGGTCCACCGTCTCGATCTTGACTAGGTCCAGGGGAGAAGGGCCGCCTTCCAGCACACGTCTGGAGGCGTCCGACCTCCTCAATGCACCAGCCCTTGCACCAGCCGGCCTTCCAGCGGCACCCCCAAGAGTAGCTGGCGCGGCCGTGCCGGCGGCAAAGGACACCCTTGGTGAGGAACCCCTCAAGGCTGCCAGCCGCTTCTCGGTGTCGCTCTCTCCTGACCGACCTTCTCGTGGAGGTAGACGAGGATGCACCTCTTCCTTTTTCTTCTTTTCTTCTACCGCCATCTTGATGCCTTCCCTGATCTTTTTCAAGCCATACGCATTGACCCAGGGTGCACGGAAATCGCCCGGGGGATGCCACCGAAACTGCCGCACGTGCATTCCTGGCTCTTCTCCAATGGCGCAAGAACCGTCCCTTGTGCCATAACAGAGGTGCATCATCCTGCGGCCGCTCTTGAAATAGGCTTGCATCTCCTTTTTGTACTCTTCGACATCGGATCCCAGCACACTCACCCCCAGCCATAAGCCGTGACTGTCGCCCTCGCAAGAAGTGACTAGCACCGCCAGCGTGGCGCCGGCTCCGGCCTCGGCCGTGCTTGGACCAACAAGTTCCAGCACTGACCCCAAGGGCATGTGCTGCAGTCTCCAAAAAGCGGCCTCTTCCAAATTGTAATCCTGGGCGGTCGTAGGCCTTGCCGTGTCTGCCAGCGACTCTCGCACGGCATCCACGTACCCAGGGTCCCTGGGCAAAGGCGTTGCCAGCTCGGAGAAGTCGTCTGCGTCCTCTGCAGCGGTCGCCATTGCTCGTCTGAAGACGGCAATGGGTGCTTTCAATATCGCCGTGCCAAGCCGTCTTCCAAATTGGTCGACAGCTCAAGCAAATCTCCTCGGATCTTCCGGTGGCTCCTCCTGAATGGGTTCTCAAGGTCTTTGTACCTCCTTTGATGTTTGGTGCCGCCTCTGCGCTTCCGTTTGCTACCTCCTTCACGTGTCCTTCTTTTCGAAGACCTGCCGTCGCCTTCCCTGTGATGCTCTCGCTCTGGCCGTGGTGGAGGCCTCGCAGCGGGTGCACGTCCCGGCGGGGGTCCTTCCGGTTCAGGTGGCCGATCAGAGCTCCGTCGCTCTCTTTGCACCTCGGTGATGGGCTTGTCCTCCTCTTCTTCTTCCTCCTCAAAGAACTCGCTGTCCTCAGATTCCCTGTCAGACCTGGGTTCAGCCTTGGCCACTCGTCCAGGTGAGCGCGGCAGTGGAGGGCGCTCGTCACGCCTGGGGTTCCGAGAAAGGGCGACCCGGCTAGCCTTGGACTTGGCAGCGGTGGCTGGCGCACGGTCAGACGTTCCAGCGCCACCCACCACCAGGAGGGACTGGTCGAGGTTGGCCAGAGCCCGCACCACCCTGGCCGAAGACAGGAGGCACTCCTCAGCAACTGCTCGAAGTCCCACCTGCCTCCAAGGCTGCTTGAGGAGCCCCTGACTCAGCTCCAACGAGGAGCACCCCAAGCACCACGAATCTCCTTCTTGTGCCCCTCCCTGCTTACACTTGTTGCAGGGGGGAGGCATGCCAAAGCTTGAGCCCTAAAGCGACAAAAACACAAAAACTCAAGTGGATCAATCGTCCCAAACGTCGATGCGACTGTCAAGTATTATCATTATTGTATATATATATATATATATTATCATTATTACTGTTATCAATAATAATTATTGATATTATTGATATTATTTTCTATTATTACTATTATTATTGTTTTTAGCATCATTTTTACTATTAGTAGTAGTAGTAGTAGTAGTAGTACAGCAGTAGTATGATTAGATGCTATTATCACTACTATCGGTACTATCATTGTTAGATAATATGAGTACTGTTGCTTATTATTTGATGGTATCATTACTATTATTATCATTGCTCCTATTATTGGTAACATGTTTATTGTTGACATTGATAATAAGCATGATTGTGACCAAGTATTGTTATCAGTTTCTATTGTCAGTTTCTATTCTTATTAAAATTGACAATAAACGCATAACAGAAATTGTGAGTTTGTTTATACGATAAAAGTAATGGTGTATTTGCAGTTGCATCAGAGAATGCAAGCACAAATTTGGACAATTGATATACATAACAACACAATAATTACAGTTGGAACTAAAGATATAAATATATAGTAATACTTATTGTCAGTTATAACTGTTCATTATATTATTACGATACAGTATGACCACTCAACCATATACATAACTTGACCCTTGACAATCTTGGAATGACAACCAATAACAAACATACATAACATCAAAGTGATATTGTGCCCTGATTCTTGTTCTCATTGTGACAAGATAGATAATTGTATATCTAGAATCTAGTTATTTGATATCAATTTGTATCTGTCTAACGATAATGATAATTACTATATAAATGACACGGTAATAATAATACAGGCAGGACCTATGGTTTGCCCGGACGTTATTGCGTGATTTTTTTGATAATTGTACATATGAAAGCATACCTTCTCGCCATTTGTTGTCGTTCATCTATCCTACTTGGATATATCAATGACCTATGATAATGACAACAATAGCATTGCTACATTTGAGCTGGCTGCATTAGCTCATAAACCACCAATCCTTAGCGGCATCATCTATAGCACGCGACGTCGCTTGTTGTGACAGCCAGATTGATCATACCTACTGGAAACATACGTCGCCAGATCCTCAAAGTACTCGTAAAATTGGTGAAAGAAATCGGGTCTAGGGAGTCTAGGTAGATACCATGTGTGGTCTTCTTAATCAATCATAACCTGGATAAGAACTAATGACAATGGAGCAGTGTTTAAAACCCTCTGTCAGTCCAGGAAAATACTGCCTGGGGGCCAGAACGGGATTCTCACAATGTATTGCAACAATCTCCAGTATATAAAGGGTGGTATAATCTCATGCCATCAACCAACCATCGTTTATCAATATTTATCAACTATATCAACTAAAATCCCATATGTTTGATAGTTAACTTCCATATAAATGTCATTTAAATCATCAACCAATCAGGCTGGATGCGTCGCCACTGCTCAATGCGGAAAGCTTCAGTAAAGGATGTCCGCCCACCACGGTGTCACTCGGAGCTTTTGATATGGGGAAGAATTGACAGTGGGAGATTATCTTAAGAAATGAACAAATGCTAGTACAAAATATGGATTGAGCTTGTCAAATACGTGAGATTTCCAGCATTTTTGTGTATTGCTCGATATGAACAATGAAAAACAACGTGTTATAACCAGCAGTGCAGGTTTACCGGAGATAGCCCATCATTTCTGTGCCTTGGTGGAGATCACCCGGTTGCGCGGCGCACCTCATCCTCAAAGAGCTGCTTCGGGTGAACCGAAATCAGCATGTCACAGAGCTGCGCTTGGCTCAGTTGTTCCACTTTGCGCTGCGCCCAGATCTGGGCGTTTTTGGAACTTGACGCCACCTGGAGCCAAGTCGGCGCTTCGTGAAAGCGCCATGGCCACGGAAAACATATGGGGGAAGAAGATGAAGTCTATGGCGATCTAAAATTGAAATATATATATATATAACATATACACATACATATAATACATAATTATATACATATGATTGATAGTTTGAACCCATCTGAAAAAATATGCTAGCGTCGATTGGGATCATGGTTCCTTTCGCCAGTGTTTCAGCGCGGGAAACTGTTGATGTTCATACGCCGTGTTCAGGACCCCGGTACCGAACCCATATGCCGAAAAACATCACCTTGTACCCTCTGGTAAACATACAAAAAGCTATTGAACCTGACCCATTTATAGTTGATTTACCTATTAAAGATGGTGATTGTCCATAGTTATGTTAGTTTACCAGAGGGCAAATGACCTTCAACCACTTTAACCCCGCCACAAGTGGAAATCTATGTAAGAACCCCTGATTACTGTTTAAATACATCCCACAAAACATCGCCAATTTTAGATACCCTGCATTCAAAAAAACAGTTGTGATATTAAGGTTTAAGAAATCCCTATCAACTTACAGTAGTCGCTTCAAAATTTCCCTATCAACTTACTTGCTTCGAGCATCTTCAAAAAATCTTCATGTTTGTTTCTGAACTAGCTCATGTTCAAAAAAGAGTTATATTTCCATATTCCACCCTTTGTGGCCTTTTAAAAATGCGATCAAAAACTAGTTCTTCATGAGATATGTGCGCTATATATCTATGCAGCTTGCCACCTTGGGTACCCCTTCACGTTTTGGACCCAAGAAATCATATTAAGTTGGTGATATACCATCATTTGCCAATCTTTCTTGGGTTTGCTTAAGGACCTATATATATATATATATTTATATATATATGATTATAAATATTTATATATAATTATACATTATTTATTTATTTATATATATATGATATATATGTATATATATATATATTTTTTTATATGTGTGTATATATATATGTATATATATATGTATAACTTATATTTATATATATATATATATATCTAACTGTATGTATATATATACATATTACCCAGTCGATTCCCCAGTCGTCGTGGATGTCCTGGCAAAATACAAAATCATCGACGCAGCAAATCCAAGTTAAAGATCACTGTTTCCCCCATTTTAAAGGTGGCCTTCGCCCCATGAACTGTGGATGGCAAAATCCAAAATCCTGCACCACCAGATGCTTGAAAAAACCCTAGAAAATCCTAGAAATAGTGGGATGCAGAATCCATCAACTGGTGCAGAATTTCGCTGGCCCATCCACAGTACTTCGAGATATCCATGATGCATAGAATTCACCGAGGCGTTGTCAAAATCCCATGATTCATCTAGGGGAAAAACACCTCTTAGAATCATCATTCATCAAGGGCCCAATCATTTTTCCAAGGATTACCCTCTGGTAAACTAACATAACTATGGAAAATCAACATTTTTAATGGGTAAATCAACTATGAATAGCAATTTTCAATAGCTATGTTAGTTTACCAGAGGGTAGAAACCATATTCAGTTGGTGATATCCCATGTTTTACCTACTGGCTGAATGAATTATAGGAATTCACTCACCTGAAAATAGATGAAATATGATGAAACAATGCCATTTGGGGTGGTTTCCGTGGTTTCCCTTACCTTAATGCCATTCTTCCAGTGACGTGACGAAATCAGGTCATTACATGTCAGTATAATTCATCCAGATTTATACAAGGTGGGGCCCGCAGGCGATAGCTAAGTTGGTGCAAATATCTCCAATAACTGTTGGATTTTTGGTAGATATAACTAGAGTACTCATGGGGCGAACTTACATCAACAAACATAGCTGATATGACAAAATCACTACACTTTCATGGGGTTCCAACTTATTTCATGAACTTGGGGGCCTCACCTTGCAAGAGTGATATATTCATTATGGATTGGTTCAACCTTGATGATTCTTGGTCAATCTCGCGATTTGTCGTTCATTTTTCCCATTCAATCCCGTTGATAGAGTGGATTTATGTCATTAAAAATCCCATGAATCATCTAAGTCAGAGCTGGTTTATGGATGTGAATAAACCCCAAACTATGGTAAGAATTCATCAGCTTTGACCCATCTGTAAGAATCAATCTGTTTCTTAAATCCCATTGAACAGATCCCATTGAAATCCCATTCAATCCCATATAAATCCGATTGAAATAAACCCCCTATAAATCCCATACAAATCCCCTATAAATCCCATACAAATCACCTTTAAATCCCATTGAAATCCGAAAAAAATCATGTCGCACCTGCGGCAACTTCTTCGCCTCCGGCACCCTTCCAACGTTCGCAACGTTGACGACGCCGACTCGCCGCGGCCGCAGGGGGCGCACGCCCAGGGCGACGAAGAAGGCCTCCCAGGCGACAGGTTCGCCGTAGGTCCTTGGGAGAGTCACCCGGTTTTTTCGACAAAACCAGAGGCTTTTTTACAGCTTCAACTAGCAAAAGATGGGGTTGATGATGAAGTGTAATCCCTTCTCCCTAACACTAAACGTCCCCCCCCTAATAATAAACACTGCAAGTTGGTTTTAGGATTAGGGGGGTATTTATTATTAGGGAACCAAATCGAAGTCATGTTTTTCATGCATTATAATGGAGGAAGGGATAAAAATCAATTAAATGTCTTTATATAACGCAATTAAAATATTGCCCAAAATGAGATTTCGAAGCTTCCCGCAATACTACATTAAAACCCTTAATAATAAAATATGTTTTTTCCGATCTCAAAATCAATTAAATTTCTTTATATAACGCAATTAAAATATTGCCAAAAATGGGATTTCGAAGCTTTCCCCCTAAAACTAAACACCCCGGGGTTGACTAGTTTTTAGTATTAAGGGGGGAAACCCACAAATGGTACGTTGATTTTTAAATTGTTTTCTAAAGGGGATCAATTAAAAATCAAATTGGCCAATCTGAAATT
>Ga0126342_10018085_pt1 | contig 12117 bp, 9 predicted proteins | sample Cyp1metagenome_FD_92528 | JGI IMG/M metagenome (GOLD analysis project Ga0126342, IMG submission 92528) | Coral microbial communities from Lord Howe Island, Old Settlement Bay, Australia - Cyphastrea 1 metagenome | ecosystem: Host-associated > Invertebrates > Cnidaria > Coral ... | reverse complement strand
GCAAAAGCCACCACAAGGCCACAGCAATGGCTCAAGGGCACCTTCCGGCCGCAGCAATGGCTTCTTATAGGCGTTCAAGGCTGCCGTTTGCCAGGCCTCAAACCCTCCAAAACCCTCCAAACGTTCCAAAAGTTCGCATAGCTCCGCAGGAACAAAGTACCCCAACAAGCCCAACACGCGCCACTCCCGCACGCAAAACCCACCACAAGGCCACAGCAATGGCTCAAGGGCACCTTCCTTCCGGCCGCATCAATGGCTTCTTATAGGTGTTCAAGGCTGCCGTTTGCCAGCCCCGGCATTGTCCTTTTATGGTGGTTCAAACCTGCCGTTTGCCAGCCCGCAAAACCCCCCAAATACTTCCCTGCAGCTCCCATGCCGTTTGCCAGCCCCGACATTGTTCTTTTATGGTGGTTCAAACCTGCCATTTGCCAGAGGCGATAATGAGGCGCCACAACACGTGGCCCTGGTGCGGCAAGCTCAGCAGCTTCCGGAGATCAATACCCTTAATTATCCCTGAGTTTCAAAATCAATAATACTCTATCACCAATTATAGAATAATAGGAGGCCAAATATGCTTAAAAATATAAATTAAGGTCTAACTTCACCATCGACCTCAGTACGGCCCGCCGGAAGCGACGCGCCACTAACCCACTTAACCGCTAATACCGTCGGAGTATTTATTTCTCCCTCTCTACCTACCTATCTCTCCCTCTCTATTTTTCTCTCCCCCTCTATCTATCTCTCCCTCTCTATCTATCCATCCAGCTATCTATCCATCTATCTCTCCATCTTTTTATCTGTCTATCCAACTGTCTATCTATCTATCTGTCTATCTATCTATCTGTCTATCTCTATCTCTCTCTATCTATCTCTCTACCTATTTATCCATCCATCTCTCTCCCTCTCTCCCCCAAATAGGGGGGGGGGTCGGCGGCACCCGGGCGCTAACCCATTCTATACAAAAAACAAATTAAATATTATATTTTTACTATATTTAAATATTTTATTTAATAATTTTATTTAATATATATTTTTTTTTCAAAAAATTTTAAAAATTAATTTCAAATTCTCAATAATATATTTTTTAACATATATAATATCTTAAATCTTAATTATAATATATTTTGTTTCGAGATAATAAAAAACATATTATTTTTTTTAAAAAAATATAAATTATTACCAAAAATATGTATAGAAATTTATTCCAAATAAAATATGTATAAATAAGATATAATTTATTTAAATATATATTTATTTATTTTTAAAAAATATATAAATATTTATTTATTAATTATTTTACACAAAATTATATATATAATATATTTATAAATGACATATTAATAAAATATTATAAATTCGATAGATATATATATATTTCGAATAAAAATCTATATATTTTCCTCAAATAATCTCAAATATATTTCCAAAATTCCTCGGAAATATATCCGAAATCTATTATATTTCACTATAAATATTCCTCAAAGCTAGTTCGGCAAATTGTCCACAAATATCCAATTTATTTGCTCCCCAAAACTATCCCCGATTTTTTTTTCCAATTATGCCAGAAAATTTGTCAAAATTATCCCCCCAAAGCGGTTCGTTCACCGAAGCTATTTTCCAAAATTATTTCCCAAAGCCGCTCTACAAAACGATTGCCTCAAAGCGGCTATGCTTCAAAGCTATTTTTCAAGGCGACTCCCCAACGCTATTCTCCAAAGCGGCTCCCAAAAGCTCCCCCCCAAAGTTGTTGTCGAAAGTTGCTCGTCAAAATTGCGCTCCACTAAAGCTGCCTCCGAAAGTTAATTCCGAAAGCTGCTTTCCAAAGTTGCTTTCTAAAGCTACTCCCAGAAGCTGTCGTTCTTCAAAGCAACTGTTCATCAATGCTGCGGCAAAGCCGCAAAGTTGCTCCCCACAGTTGCTCCCCAAAGCTGCTCTTCATTGTCCCTATGCTACCGAAAGCCGCGTCCCAAAGAAGCTCCCCAAAACTCCAAAGCTGCTCCCCGAAGCTACCTCAAAGCTGGTCCGGAAAGCTGTCCAAAGCTGCTCCTCAAAGCTGTTACCCGGCGCTGCTCCCCAAAGCTGTGCCCCAAAGCTGTTCTCCAAAGCTGTCGCTCCAAGGTTGAATGTAATTCTGGAAACCTATTGTGCAAAGCGGTGAGAAAGCTGCGCCCCAAAGTTGCTACCAAAAGCTGCTCCCCAAAGGTGCTGTCCAAAGCTATTGCCCCAAAGCTGCAAACCTACACCCCAAAACGGCTCCCCAAAGCCATTCTGCAAAGCGGCTCCTGAAAGCTGCTCCCGAAAGTTGCTACTGAAAGCTGCTCCCCGAAGTTGTCTGTAAAGCTGCCCCCACAAGCTGCTCCCCAAAGCGACTGTTCTTCAAAGCAATTGTTCCTCAAAGTTGTTCCGGAAAGCTTGCCAAAGTTGCTCCCAAAGCGGTTCCCTGAAGCTGCTTCCCAAAGCTGTTCCCCAAAGCACCTCTGCAAAGCGATTGCCCCAAAGCGGCTATGCTTCGAACCTGTTCCCCAAAGCAGCTCCCCAAAGCTATTCTCCAAAGCGGCTCCCGAAAGCTCCTGCCGCTCCCCAAGGTTGCGTTGAATCTGTAAAATTTTCTTTTCTATGGTTGTATTGGCACCTTTACTAGCAGCACAAATGACAATTCTGAATATTTAATTCAATTGCACAATTTGCATTTAACTCATTTTTTTGGAGCGATATATCAGTTTTCCATTTTCATGAACCTCAATTCTTGATGCGAACCCCATGAATTGAAGCATTGCTTGGTGAATGTGTGGCTTTACAGTCCCACAGCGTCTCTGAGTTCTGCTCTCAACGATGGCTTCATGGGCCTGGAAGCGCCATTTTCGAGCGGTTCAGTCGGCGAGAGGCTCAGGTACCCAAAATGGCAATGTGGATGTGGAAACCAATGGTTACTTACAATTTTCATCGATTTTCCCCGGAAAAATAGGAGATTTGGGGGTGTTCACCTTACAATCCATTTATCCACCATTTTCAGAAACACCCAGGAAGGAAGCAAATACACTTTTGAGAGTTTTTTTTTAGGGGTTTTGGGGGGGCACATTTTGAGCCAGCCCAGTTGGAAGAATCAGCTCTCATGGCAGGGTCCCCATGCAATTCCGCTCTGAGGCAGTTGGACAAGCCATAGATATGGCCTAAGACCTACCCTGTTCACATCCTAAACAACTTGAGTATCCTTGGATATACACAGCCACAACTTCCATCTGAGTTTGTCTGAAAGTATTGCACAGCCTGAGTAACATAATTTATTATCATTTCCCTATTTAGATAGCCACATGTTCGGACAAATCCAAATATAATATTAAATTTGGTTATATAAACATATCCAATGAGATATCCATTAAAAACATATCCAATAATATAATATTTGCTTAATTTTGGTTATATCAAATATAGTATCCCAATAAAATAATAATAACAAAAAAACAAAAAACCACTGAGATATCGCTGTCAAAAAGTTGGTTGTCAAACCATCCCATTCTTGACGACTTTGAAGAACCCGACAAGGTCATCGAACATGGCATGGCAGCCAATCCACCATTTATTTGTTGGATTTTCCCATTTGAAACAGCGTTTATAGAAGTTTGAAGTTTATAGTGGATTTTTAATTGCCATGTTACATATGTTTGACAACGAGAGGGTAACCTACCCTATGTTTAACACCCCATACCCCAAGACATGCCTCGCTGATCTCTCTGAACTTCTCGTTCGCCTTCTCGGCGGAGATCTCTGCACGGTTCTTATCTGGATGGTATTGCCTAGAGTCGCGGGCGAGTCGGAAACAGCTGCACTGAGTCAGAAAAAATGATCGGCACAACAAGTTTGGGAGATATTTTTGGATGATGCTGGATCTGTTCACCATTTTCATCAGAAATATCCGATATCCTGAAATACGAAACACTCAGATTCAACTATTGGAGCTCCACTTTTCCCCAAGAAAAACCGGGCCAAACGGACTTGCCATGACAAACAGTGCGAAGGACAGAAGCTCTAAGCTTCTGGCAAAACCAACCTTCGGTAAGCGCCTGACATGTGGAGAATTGGCTGCAAACCTATATATTGGAAATTCTGTAGATCCCGACATGAATTGAAACGAAATGAGAAAACCATAGAAAACCAACGTATATGAAAACGCATATTTACCATATTTATTCATATTTCATATATAGGTTTTCTTTCTATGCACTATACGTACGAGATTTCACAATGATGGCGGTGCCAATGCCATGGAGTGTCGCCCATTCCACCATTCTGGGGTGATCACGTTTCAAGTCTTCGGGCGTCGCAGTGGCTGGAAGGCCCAACCTCGCTCCGAAAATGGATGGCTGAATACCCCAAAAAAACATTAGGCAGTGAGGCACCAAGAAGTCACTACACCGTGACTATATATCGAATCTATTCGAACATAACATGAAGTGACAATCCGCAAATGCCCACAAACATGTTTGACCCATGGCCTGTGTATTGAACCTTGGCGTTTCGGATCTGCATTCCAAGGTGCGTTTGAAAGTGCCGCGCCACTCGCTGCAACCTCGGGGGGCGGGTTGGGGTATCGATCAGCATCTTGACTGTAGGATTGGTCTGATGCTCCTTGTGTAAAGTGGTGCAAGTAGCAAACCGAAGCAACATAAGGTAGATGAGTCGTGGTCACAACGAAGCTTTGTGATTGCTTCCAGAAATAGAAGTTTTAAGAGCTTTATATATATAATTATATGTATATATACATATATATATAGAATTATATAGATTCCGCACGGATTCTCTGTCAAAATGATTACAACTCCTTGATTCCAAAATGGATCCACAAGACAGTCAAAACAGGTTTGTTTGAACACTGAGGGGAAGCCACCCAAATCTCAAGTTAAATCATTGTTTAAAGTTTTATCTATTCAATGTTCATTTGTGGATAATCCACCATTTTCAGACACACCCAAATATCATGGCAAGTTGATCATGATCATTTATGATCTATATGTTATAACCATATTTGCTGGTTAAATCATCATTTCAGCTGGTAAAGGCACCAAAAAATGCCGATCCTGTGGCCTCTGGGCCACCCATGCGCAGGGCTGGGCTTAGGACCCACTGCTTCCTGGGAGCTGTTGAATTTTCATGGCCCAAACAACCGTCCTAAGGTTAAGATCACCTGTGTGACATTTTGAACCACCTTCCTAGTCCGAAACATCCCCAAACCATCATTTGGCAGTGTGTCAAAACCTATAGTACCCCTTTTTTGTTCACATCAAAATAGCTGGGATTTATGGATGTGAATAACCCACTAAAAATGGTATTAATAGGTATTGATCCATACCCATTTCTTTAAACATCACATTTCATGTCTCTGTCTGGATCGTAGAAGGGCATCGGGAATAAAGGTCTCTGTTAGAACGAAAACCATCTACAACTTTTTTTGGAGATGGATTAGTTTGAAAATGGGACAACCCATGGTATCAATGGTATCACCAATTCCGACAGATTAGTAGATACCTACAAGTTGTAATACCATTACAATCCTATTAGGAAAATACCATTGGATATCCAATTACAACATGGATACCATTACAATCCCATGATACCATCATTCTTCCATTGGTGTTTGATCCATTTTAAGGGACATCCACCATTGTCAAATCCATGGAGACAGTCACCCTGGCCACTGGCGAATCGCGACAGTCACCGTTGAGCTCGCCTTGCCCTCCTGTGTCTTCCAGAAGTCAGGCCTCTGAAGGCAGGGATTCTGTGTGAAAAAGCTGGTCATTTCCAACTTGTCCAATATGAAAACATGTCCTGATGAGCAAAGAACTTGGATTCGTCCAAAAGTGGGGATACTCTAAAACTGCAATCTTAAACGTGTAACATGTGGAAGAAGGAGGACCAAACATGGGATTCTATAAGGGGTATCCAAATTCTCAAGCACATCTATTTGGCTTGCGATTTCAAGACACAGCTGGGTGGACGCTGGGGCTTGCAGCTCCTTTATTTCAACCCAAGGCTATGAACAATGTATAAACATGTCCCCAACATCTGGATGTTTTGATACAAAAACAGCTCAGTGGCTCAGTCGTTTCTAGCTTTGCTTCGCTTGACTCAGCTCTCGACGTCTCACTACGTGGATCCCATGACATCGCCAAGCGGTGAACAGCCTCCGGTCTGCTCGAGGTCATTTTGCATCTCTGATATGATGATAATGAGGATATCATGAGGATAAATGGGATATAAAATGGATAGAAATGATATAAATGGGAAAAAATATATATATACACAAATGGAATATTAATGGGATATAAATGGGATATATGGATATATAAATGAGATATCCTGAACCAAGTTGATACCCAATTGGGATGTTCAAAATCCGAAATGTCATTTACATTTAATCCTGCTTGGTTAAGGAAGTGATTCACAGTCCATGGGCATACATGATAGTCCCCATTATTTTTTGTAGTATAAGCGTATAACCCCCTATAATCACAAAGTGACTGGGGTTTTGAACACTGCTCAAGTGACTCATGTATGCAATATATTTCTCCGGAGTTTCGATGGATCTTGCATGGTGTCTCCAGTAGGCTAGTAGGATATCTTTCTATACCAATTTTCTTTTACATAAGTACTTCTTAAAATCCCTTTATTGTCAATCTCGTAATATCATCTAATACCAATAAACAAACATCAAAATTACTGGTAGGGATCTTGTATGGTGTATGTGCCCAGTAAGATCTAATATATATATATATATATACACATGCATACATGCATACATGCATACATGCATTACATTTATATTACATTACATTACACTTCACTACACTACATTACATTCCATTACATTCCATTACATTACATACATACAATTTTGTATAGCAATCTTTAAATGTGTTCCTTCAAGACCCTTTCATTTCCAAGCTATGCATGTTCCGCATCGGCCTCATCATGGCTTGTCACATCTGCGCCCATTTGCCGACACCTGAGAGCAACGCTTGCGAGATCGGACGTGGCTCGAGTCTGGCTTGCGTTGCAACGCCCAAAAAGGTAGAAAAGCAACATCCAAATAACAATTTTTGTTATGAATCATGATAAATCCCATTTCTATCTTTGGGGATTGAATACTATGATGTATCAGGCAAACCAATGCACATGATATCACATTTCTGAGTGCTCTGTTAATCCTGATGGACTTCATGCACCGAAAGAAGCTGCTCTATCCTGCCAGGTTGCTCTCTTTGAAGCTCCGACAATGGCAATGCTGCCCACAGCGCATGCTGCCTGTCAGGGACCGTGACGCCGTAGAGGTGCTGCTTTGGGGTCCCAGCTGTCCCAACGGTCAGCTCCCAGCTGCTTTGGGAGGTTTTCGACATCTGGTGGTTTTTATCCGAAAGTAACACTGGTCTGCTCGAGCTGTGAAACAAAATGACACCCATTTTCGACCCAAGAGAGCTGCGGCCTGAGACGAACGAGAAGCTCAAGGACCTCCGGAGAGCTCAACAGCTTGAAGATCTGAGAAAGACATCAGAAACATATCAGAAATCATGAGTTCTATGTTTTGATCATCGGAAATCATGATCCTCAGAAATTCTGAGTTGTATGACTTGATCATACTTTCAGCATGAATGCTGGGCAAATATCAAAGAACCAAAGAACTGAAGATGGTAAATTCAATCATTAACAAATACTCAACAGCCGAATATAGTGACATACTTATTTCGATCATCGACTATGGCTACTACCCAACAAACATAGTCATCATGGTAATACAGTATACTGTAGTACAAACAAATACGAGGATATCATCAACTTTGGAGATATTTGCACATTTATACTTATACAAACAATATACACACATATACACACACGTGAATACCATGTCTGAGATATCCAGCAGAATATCTCATCCATGATTCATTGCTTAAATACTAAGTTTTAACATCAACACTCCCCATTTTAGCCAGGTAAATCCCAAGTTTTTCAACAAACTAATCCTATCCAATCCTCAAATCTGGTAGCTCTCCATTTTTTGGATATAGTTTTAAACCCCGATTTTTGATGAACGCCCAGTTTTGATCTAACCCGCCTTCGGCGAGCCAGGTAATGCCAAACGCTGGTATTCACCTCGAAGCTCCTGCAGGAAGATAGACACATAATTCACTGCTTGATAATGGATAAATGATGGTGAATGTTGATCAATAATTGTTAGCAGTTAATACCCTCTGGTAAACAACAACAGTTTGCTATTGAACATGGCCAAGAGAAATAGTTGATTTACCGAACTTAAAGATTGTGATTTTCCAGTTCGCTATGTTAGTCTACCAGAGGGTAATTCACTGCTTGGTGCTCGTCATCTCAACCATCCCAAGATATCCAAGAGGCATGGTTGAGAAATAATAAATATGTGAATTCTCCCAGCCAGACCATCACAAAAAATTGCTAGGAATCTATTCTTCCATCGGGGGGTGCTACACAAAAAAAGGAACCCCCACCATGATTTTTTTTTAAACAAATGTAAGGACTTCTCAGAGGAAAACCATTCAACCAATTCCATCGTCCCAATGTCAAATGGATTCTTTGTGGAATTGCTTCCCGGGTAGAAGTGGTGACTTCACTTTCTCATCTCTTTCTTCAAATTTAGCACCCCTGGAAGATGACAATGCTGCTGCTTTCTGGCCAAAATCTTGCTCCTACATTCTCTGCTGACTTACATAGTTCTGGCAATAAATAATTGCTGATTCAAGTCATTCCTTACCAAGCACCATTCAAAGAAAGGGATAAGAACGACCACTCTGAGACGAAAAAAGATCGTACATGTATCTCCACGATCTTCGAACCCCAAAAGACCAAGTAGCTTTACGTACCCTCTGGTTATTTAACATAGCCATAGGAAATGGCCCATAGAAATAGATGGTTTACCTATTAAAAATGGTGATTTTCCATGGCTATGTTAAATAACCAGATGGTAGTTTTCCTGTGCTTTCCTTCTCCCAGGGTGGAAGCTTTTTTCTTGACCAAACAAGACAGCACTGAAACGAGCAGCCCAGCTGGCAACGTCCCAAGCACCGCAAGCGTCGATCTTTGCTGCCAACATGGGATGACTTTGGGCACAGGATGACATCCATCATGACTTCGTGTCACCAGAGGTGACAAATGTGACAATCTCATGATCATCATGATCATATCATGACCCACATATATCCAGATGGCAGCTTGAAAGATGCTACTTTGTTTGCTTATATCAGCATGTCGACTTTGATTAGTTCACATCCTTTCAGTGCCTTTCAGTTTAGCTATGTGAAATGACGCATGATGCTTTGCAACATTCTACATGATGACAGGGGATGTTGCCTTTCATACGATCACTATAGCTTCACTGAATACTTTGTCAGATTTAGTGGTACCTAAGAATTTCCATTTACTTGCAGACAAGTCTAGCTTGTGCGACCATGTGGTACCTAAGAGACCTTTAGAAAATCAAGGTCCTGCAACGGGCAGTTGCAGTCCCAGCTCTTGTCATGGATGGCTATCCGAAAAAAAGACCTTGGTACCTTGGTGGCCTGGTGTGTCAGAAATCATGCCATCACCATTCCAATGATATAGATATACATGTATATATATATATACATATATATATCATGTATAATTATCTATCTCTCTCTCTCTATATATATACATACACAATTATACAATATTATACACATATCTTCCTCCATGCCTTCAATTACATGGAAACAGATGGGCATGTTAACTACCTCGGCTACCTCTATGTACCCTTACAATGGCAGGTCTTCCTTCCAAACATGGTCAGTGCATCTCCAACTTCCGGAATTTCACCCCAGCGCCCCATGTTGGCAGAAGTGGAAAAGATTTGCGGCGCATTCTCGGCCGCGAGATTCACAACCAATTTTTGCTCATTTTTTGGAGCTAGCAGTGACCATCAACGACTAGGTGATGGAGCCAGGTCTTTGCCACGAGTGAAGCCTTTTCAAATTGCCCTTTTTTCTCAGGCACTTGGCTCAAAGAACTGGGACATACTCCAAAATGGCAACTTTTTATTGGACATGAGGATCATCCATGATAACCCATGATAATCCATTGCAATCCTTGGAATTGGGGTGGTTTCCAATAACTTTCAGGTAGAGCCACTCGCAGCTCATTCAATGGTGGAAAATCCGTCCATCCACTGGCCAATGATGTCACGGAGAAAGATCTGGAAAAAACGGAACGAAAACTGCGCGAGGACGACAGAGAAGCAAATCTCAAGCACCGACGAGTGAATGGTGTTGGAAATTGCTGGATGTACTTGGATATTGTTGATTATTCGGGTTTGGTTGAAAACCCCATTTCGTGCAATGGTTTAGAAACCTGTATCCCTATTTCAATGGCCATGAATGAGGGCATACCCTAAGACACACCCACATGCTTGAGTCTTCTTAGCAATGTCTTTTTTGGGGCTAAGGCGCAACATAAATTGGAGACAATGGACATCTTCTGATGCAGAAGGCTTCTCCCAAGCACCTTGGTGCATGCCGGAGCAAGAAAATCTGTTTGGGAAATATGACGAATGCCGGTTGAACATTCAGATTTGATTTGCCAACCTGTCTTGAAATGTGGGCTCTTAGCCGTCCTCGTCTTCAGAGATCAAGTATATAGTGAGGCACTCGAGCACTTCCGTGCAAGATGAGAAAAACATGTCCAAGGCATAATCAATGTGGAGGACACAGTTGTTCAGCCTCCGTTTCACAAGAAAGACAGTACTCGAGGTATAGTGAAAACATGTGAAACAATGGTGAAATAAGATGAACACATATCATCACAGATCCTGAGTTCCAACACCTCACCATCGAAAGCTTGAAACTCTTAAACTCTAAATTAGCAGAACGCGGCTGCAAGCATCATACCTGGCAGGTGGTTTCAACCCACCTTAAAGTTACATGGTATATATATATATGTAGATGTCATCCCTGGTGCCGTTGGTTGCTTCACAAGTTTCTATGCAATACCTTGCAAGTACATACCCGTGAAAGTTCACTTTGGTGATAATGTCCGCATCGAATTACTGTATTTGTATGTTCTTGTATTATCTGTATCATTCTGACTATGTCATGTGGACGAACTACCTCCCCGCATCTAGTATTCATAATGTCATTCATGCTGCCTCCCACCAGCCTAGTGTATGGGTGCTTCTCCAAATTGGGACACTCCAAGACCAGTAAGGTTTTCCCATGAATGAACAAACTGGCATATCTTTTTAGATGATTTCACATCAACTTGACTACGTCTTCGAATTCCTCAGATGTCTTTTATTTGATTTGCCGGGTATAGAAAACAAACGAAAACAATCTGCCCATTGAATCCCTATGTGTTTAAGCGACCCTCCTCATAGAACAGCTGTTTCATCACTTCAGCTTGCCGCTGCTCAGGACATGTACATTCCGCCGTTCACGTGGAGGGTGTGGCCAGTGATCTGAGCGTGGCTATGGGGATATCACCAGCAACAACTGGGAATATCGGGGTGTGTGTGATGAGGAGAGATATATATATATAATGGACACACACATATATATAATATAATATAATAAAATATAATATAACATAATATAATCTAATATAATATAACATAGCATAATATAATATAATATAACAAAATATAATCTAATATAATATAATATAATATAATATAAAATATAATATCATATAATATAATATAATATAATATAATATAATATATAATATAATATAATATACACACATATATATATATATATATGTACTATATATATATATATGTATATATCTAATATAAATAATATATGTATATAAATAATATAATATAATATAATATAATATAAGATAATATATTATAATATAATATATTACAATATAATATAAGATAAGATAAGATAATATAATATAATATAATAAAACATAATATAATATAATACTGTAATTGTATATAATATCATGTATATATATATATATATATATATATCATGGGATATAATATGTATATATGGTCCCGTCCTCCGTCTCTCCCCCCACCCCCCCCATGGGTTTGTTCCCCCTCTCCCCCCCCCCCCCCCCCCCATCTTTTCT
>Ga0126342_10018084_pt1:5000-12117 | contig 12117 bp, 11 predicted proteins | sample Cyp1metagenome_FD_92528 | JGI IMG/M metagenome (GOLD analysis project Ga0126342, IMG submission 92528) | Coral microbial communities from Lord Howe Island, Old Settlement Bay, Australia - Cyphastrea 1 metagenome | ecosystem: Host-associated > Invertebrates > Cnidaria > Coral ... | reverse complement strand
TTTTTCTGGGAATCTTGAATCTTGAATCTTGAATCCTATCCCCTTGGATTCAAGAAGTTTTTCTGGGAATCTTGAATCTTGAATCTTGAATCCTGATCAGGAACGTTTGCAAGCGTTTGCAAAACGTTTGCAAATACTTCTTGTAAAAAATACTCTAAGTACATGGATTTAGTAATAGTAAGATAACAAATAATCTACATATGTGTATATATATATGCATATATATGTATGATACTGCCCCACTGGATCTCAAACTGAACAAGGTAACTATCCCAAAAGCGTTACAATCTTGAAAATGTCGGTTTTTTTTGGGGGGGGTACCATATATATATATATACCAATCAACTTTGACCAGGCTGAGTAGGTTGCCTCCGGAATTTGGGAACACTAACCACAAACGGCTAGTTTGATTACCGAAGGGTAGATATAATTTTGGCGTTGCTGTTCGTGTTTTTCTTTGAATCACTATATCTAAATGAATAAATAAAGAAATAAAAGCGAATAAATAAATACATAAATAAATAAAAATAATATAATATGTATACAATTAATGGTAATAATAAAAAAAACGGTCTAAACTTGGATGCCCTGTCAGGATTTTCGCTCCAGAAAGAGTCCATCTTGCTGGGAACAATGCTTGGTCGACAAAATCCTCTGTGTATCCCCATCTTGGTAAAATACAGTGGCAAAAAAAAATAATCCCTCAAGTATTGGATGATCATTTTATGCGTACTATACATCATTATACATCCCAATCATGATTCTCGTATCATGCTCATCATGATCCCATGATGGGTATCCCGATAGGATGAAAAATCAAGTGTGTTCATGTTGTTTCTTCTCTCCCTGAACCAAACATACAAGAAAATGCCGAGGTGTGGAAAAGCCATGGTGAAAGTGAAACCCTACAGGATGGGGCCCCAGTTCGTTAGCTAAGTTGGTGAACATAACTATAATAACAAGTTGGTGTATGATACGCAAATAACTATATTTAGGCTGGGTTATAAACCAACAGACATAACTGGGGGGGGCCCATCCTGTAGGAATATGATCTGTAAATGGTGGATTTCCGTGGATTTCCACCATCGCCGTGCTGCGGGGGATATGCCACGGAGGTCCAATGGAACCTGGCGATGTTTCGGGAAGCCCTAAGGCGACCTTGAAAAAGATATCAAATTCACCCACAAAATCATCCAAAATCATGAAAAATCCACATCAAAACACAATTGACATCGATTTGAAACAAGCAATTGACATCGGTTTTCCTGAAGGTTACCCTGAACATCTCCACAACTGAGAAACTCCACTTCACAGTGAGACCTTGAACTGGGAAAATCACCAGATCTAGTCAGGACCTTCCAAGATCATCAACGGAATCAACGGAGGGTTTCCGAAGTTTCCTATAAGTCACCGGGGGTACCCATAAACTCACCAGTCATCCATTTTACTCTCGGAATTTTCCATGAAACCATCGGGAAAAACTGGGAAAAACCCAAGCGACCAGTGGTACGCCGTCGTCAATGCTCCTTCCTTAGGGAAAATCTGATCGATTCACTGGGTGTCCTGGCCTCCAAGTGTTGGATCGGTTTGGTCTCCCCATGATTTGCGGTAAGAACTTCGAAACCCAGCACATAACCCATAGGATCCATGTATGCTATATATGGTAACATTTACAATCAATATACCCCAAATGATAGCATATATACCATACATGGATCCTATGGGTAAGATCGAAGAACACAAGATAGGAAACAAGTAGTCTGTGGCTGCTGAAAGCGTGTTATAATACAAAATGGAAATGTCATCCCACGATATCCCACGTAGGATGCAAAATCAGCGGCTGCATTTTGTTCATGGACCAAAAAAAACTTGGGATTCAATCCCTATTTTTGCGGAATCAAGATGAGCTCGAGATGGCTCGAACCCATCGCAACTGTGACCTCCCCCCAATCACAGATGCTTCCAAAGAAACTCACATTTATCCCAGGAACTCCCAATAGCTCATGTTTTACCTTGGTTACTTGTGGACTATCAATCCCGTGGTGGGTAAGATGAATCATTAAGACTTTCTAGGATAGATATGGAGCACTCATAGTTTATCCTAGCAAATGCTAGACACAACACGCTAAACATGGTGGCTGTTACCCTGGAGAACCCACCCTTTGCCAGGGATTTCCCAGCCAGGCACGTTGGATGCCTGGATGAATCGACTAATATTGCGGTTGTATCCTATGGCTGACTTTAAATCCCAAGTATCCATAAATATACTACTATAGTATCTACTAGCGCTGCTAATATCACCAATTATCATAATCCCTATGGATCCAGACACTGTCCGAGAAGGTACGGCTAACCCTCCAAATCATAGTAAATTGTACCCCAGTCCCACTTCCTTTCAGAAGGTACGACTGGATCCATAGGGATAGGGAAAATCTTTACCGGAAACCATAGATTTTCCCGAAGATCATGGGGCTTTCCTGTAACATGTTCCCCTTTTTTCACAACAGAAACCTTAGCGAAACCCAGCATTTTTTCGACAAGGCACCCACTTGCTGTTGGGATTCTCTGGGGGGCTCATCCCCGCGATCACCGGGCTCCGTTCCATGCCCAACCTGAGTTCCGCGACTCGCTTCACCGCTGCGATCCGATCTGAGATGTGGTGTGTCAGCTCCATCTGGAGGTTTCCAAAAATTGGTGGTACCCCAATAGCTGGATGGTTTATGCCATGGAACATCCTATGAAAATATATGAAAATGACTGATTTGGAGGTGCCCCTATTTGATTTGGGAACCCCCCCCCATGTAAATACATGTAAATACCACATATATAATTATTCATCACCCTGAATACAGATAGAATATGGAATTGTTCAATGATATTCTCACTTTTGTGAAGATGTTTGTAATTATTTGTATTCTATCTATATAATCTGCTCCAGGACAACCATATATAAATATAATGATATATAATGATATATATATATATCATTATATTTAAATACCAATTGTGTCAATGAAAATTATCAAAACCAACGATGGATATTTCGGCGTTTTGTTAGTCGAACTGACCTTTCCCATGGCTATTGACCATATTTGACCATCCTACCTTGCCGCAAGTTGGGTGAAGATGACCTGTTTCTGTCCCTGTGGACTACCCCCTATAAACCAACGTATATATATATATAGAGAAGATCCACCATTTACATCTCTTTTTCTGGGGGTTTCCCTTGGTTTTCCATGTTCTATAGTCTGAAAACAGGGTACACCATTCCATCCAGTGGTCATTCACCATGATTTCCCTGGATTAGAGGCAGGTCCATGAGTCCGGTTTCCCTCCCATGTATGGAAGAATATGAAATGAAAGGTGCAAAAACCATTCAAGGATATCCAAAGATATCATAGGGTCGGCTGTTTTCCCATGAGTATCCACATGATTGTATCAAAAGTATATCCCCATGTGTACCCATTTGTTTTTTGTATTGTTAGATATTGTCAGTATAACAGTATTATCCCCCGAAACACATTATATCACTAATGCCCCATCCACATTCATTATCTACAGCAGTGGTTCGTTCTTCATTCCTCCCTAACATTCATCACCCAGTATATAGAAGGAATATGGTTTAGGAGGGGGATGAATCCGCGTATTGGGGACCATTTAGGAGGTGTTTAATCATTTAATATTAGGGGGTGGGATCAGTGGGATCATTATATGGGGATGGGTCAAAACCCTGGTACCTAGTGAACCCCAACATAGCTGGTAAATGGATGTTCATCCCACTAAAAATGTATCTATAGGTATTTACCCATACCCATATCCACATGATGATGGATTTTAGACCCCTGATCCCAGCGGCTTCTTGTAGACCTCCAGGTTCACATCTTTGCCCTGCATGCCTAAGGGGCCATGATTGGAGCACGGAGCGGCAGCCGGGATGAGTGAACAACTTATACACTTAGTTAGACTTAGTTCATTTGATCATCTGAGTTCTATAGTCTAAGTTTTCACTTCGACTTGAACTTAGTTCATCTCAGTTCGAAGTCTTTAAAGTCTAAGTGCGGTTTCTTTCTTGACAAACAAACTTTCATGGACAAAGTTGTGGAAAAAAACATCGGCCGAATCCCCTGGCTGCACCAAGCTCCAACGGTAGGTCATCCCCAGTGAATCAGCTGGAAAGTGCAGCTTGACCTGGACCTGTCGCAACCTGTTCAGGTAACGACTACCTTTAACTTTTATCTGGTTGGTGGGATGATGAAATTCCAATATATGGAGAAATCAAATTCATGTTCCAAACCACCAACCAGTTATACTTTTAACAAGTAAAAACACAGCAAATGGTACAGTAAAATGATGCGTTGATGACGGAAACTCATCCCATGTTGTGACGATTTTTTACTAATGTGGTAGACCTAATAATGAACCATCCCAAAAATTACCATACAGTAAATGGATGCTATAAACCATCCCGAAAGGATAGGTTTATGATTGGGTTTCCCACATTTTGGGCATACACCAGGGTGAGAACTGGTGATGGTTTATGGCAGTGTGAATCCTACAGAGGCCCAGTCTCCCCCACATGTTGGTGAAATCGCACATTTTTTGCCACCGAAAAAACATTGTGTATGAGGTAAAGTCCTCACACCATCATGAATGAGATTTGTCACACTATTCTAAATAGCAGCTAGCAAAATCAATGTTTTGTCCTGGAGAGATGACTATGCGCTTTCAATCGCTTTCAACTACGGGAAACTAAATCATGTAGCTTGAGCAAGTTCGATTCGATTCATTTCCACCGGTCCAATGACCATTATCATTCAGATCTCCATTGTTGCTGGTTATATCACCATGTTTCCACAGAACCCAATAGCTAAAAAAAACACCCCCCAAGTTAACATAGACCATGTATGGCTTGGAAAACTAGACCCCGCCTCTGTTTACAGCGGTGATTCTCAGAGTCAAATTCTTATTTGGGGGTTACGCTGATGACTAAATCCCATGAAGCCCGCTTACGGTCCTTTATTTCATGCTGAATTTTGTTGGTTAAATCCCATGACATCAACCACTTCACCATGTGTCTTCGTTTAAATCAGGTAAATCACCATTAAATCAAATTAAATCAAAGTGTTTTTTTTAAGCTAAATCCGGTAGGTCCACAAAAAGATCACCATGAAATCACCGTGTTCACGTCAACATCCCATTAAATCACCATGAAAACACCACGAAATCATTCCATTTCCACGACGCCTCGACTTCGCCCAGCTACGCGGTGCCCAGGCAATGGCCGGATCCCACCGCAGGCCGCTGGAACAAATCTCGGTGACGCGACTGAAGAGTGGCGCCCTGCGCAGCGGGTGCTTCGGGTGCTTTTTGACGTACCCCCTGGTAAATTGACAGGAAAATCACCATGTTTAATGGGAAAACTCACTATGAATGGGAAATAATCTATACTGGTAAATTAACAGTTGGACCCTGAAAATAGATGAAAATAGCCTAGTTTTAATGGAAACTAATCTTCCAACCCCGATGACTGCCAGGGTCTATGTTAATTTACCAGAGGGTATGATCTATAGATGTAATAAATAACCACCAAAAGAATAGAGAAGTGATGCATCAATGCCAAGAGGATTTGATTGTTTAGGTCTTTTTTGGGGACTGATATGCTGAAAGATATACATTTATACTAGAGGGCAATAAACTAACATAGTATAATCAACATAATACAATCATGAATCACGAGATAAACGTGACTTTAAATCTATTACCATTGAAATTTAATCATATATATATATTATCAGTTCAGAAATTGGTGTCTTGTGAAATCATGATGTTTCTTGTGATTTCCGAGGGCTACGTTTATCTAGCAATTCTAAACCTCACTCTATGACTCTACGGGTTAAAACTTAACGATAGAGGCTTACCCTTGCACCCATCCCACATCATCCGAAAAGCGAAATCATCCCAGATAATGAAGCCAGATCGTCCCAAATCATCAACAAATCACAACAAGCTCCTCCGAAATCACCCCAAACCATCCTTAACTGGTTGGTGGTTTCAACCCTACCCTACCCCTCTGAAAAATATGAGTCAGTTGGGATCATGAAATTCCATTAATCTTATGGACATGTATGGAAAGTCATAAATGTTCCAGTCACCACCAACCAGTTCAACTCATATCATTTTTGCTCATCTCCGCCCGGCGTTCAGTCTCATGAGTCCCAGCGTCTGATCCTCCGGCGGCAGCTGCGGCAGCTGCGGCATGGGAAGTCCCATGGCCCGGTGGTAGGACCTGACGCCGGCACTGGCGGCGATGACGTCCAGCAGCTCGCCTCGGTGCCCGGATGTGCCCGGGGTGCCCTGGGAGATTTCCCTGACGAACAGGGGAAATTCTTGATGTCATACGAATACCACGTCTGATTTCATATGATTTACTAATGATTAACAAATCAATGATTATCACTGTGAAAAGGTCGAACCAGCTAAACCCTGTGCAACTTTGATATCTTCAACGTATCAGCTATAGTAGCAGCCCCCTGTAGAACTTTAGCCCTAGAACTGTAGGACTGATCTCAGTAGTGGCGCCAAATGCACCAGAGTCGCAGAGGCGAATGCACTTTTCCTCCTTTAGCTCCTCCACGGCAGTCGTTGGGTTACAGGGTGAAACATGGTGAAACTAATGGGGGTCCCAAAACAAAGCCGCACACTTTAGGCAAACAAAGTATATATACTTAAAGTGTAACAAGGTATAGTTAAAGTGATCACATATGTGGCCCCAATTTTCCAGTGAGCAAAATTGAAAAAACTGAGTATATAAATGACATGAATGGATGTCTCCAGTCCCATCAAACCCAAGTAAAAAATAGTAAAAGCGTTCTTTGCGGAGTTATAACCCACTTACTAACCATCAAATCTAAGTTCCAGCATCGTCCAAGTGGCTCACTTTGCACCTGAGAAAGGCACAAAACTATTCAACAAAACAATCGAACCCCCCAAGTTTCAAGTTTCACAATTGACAAGTTAGGTTGCAACCCATCTCTGTAAAATAACGTTGCGGTCATGCCAAACGCTTGAGCTCCTACATCTGCCCCTTGGGATGATATGTCATATGGTGGATGTTCTA
>Ga0126342_10018084_pt1:0-2500 | contig 12117 bp, 11 predicted proteins | sample Cyp1metagenome_FD_92528 | JGI IMG/M metagenome (GOLD analysis project Ga0126342, IMG submission 92528) | Coral microbial communities from Lord Howe Island, Old Settlement Bay, Australia - Cyphastrea 1 metagenome | ecosystem: Host-associated > Invertebrates > Cnidaria > Coral ... | reverse complement strand
GATCAGTCTGTTCCCAAAATCATTCAGTCTATCTCCGGCCAGGTCGGACCAGGTCGGACCAGGTCGAGGCCTGCGCGGTGCCGAAGGTGTGGTCCTCGGGAAAAAAAATGAGCTGGTTGAGCTATGGATATACCCTGGGGATCCCTGGGGTAAACATACAAAAAGATGTGGAAAACCTGTGGCTTCCCCAAGAAAAATGATGTATCAATGCTGGGTTTTCCACCGTCATGTCATGGCTGAGCCATGCTTTCGTGTTGGAAAAAATGTTTCCTGCAGTCTATCGCCCAAACTGGGATTCCAAATGCAACCCCAGACATCGTTGAGGTAAATCATCTGCAAAAAAGAACCTTTCACGGGACAAAACGCGCTTCTCTGTAATTAGTTTTCCGTGTGATTTCCCTGTGAAGAAATCATTGGGCAGTGCATCATTAGAGAAAGGGCCGCCTGGGGTACGAACGCCACCCCCCGAGACAGCTTAGGGGGGAAATATATGATGTCTGGGTGGATGTGTTTAGGATATTCCGTGCCAGGTATTGATTTGATTACCATGGGTAACATGACTGATATCACATGTTTGTTGATGATAATGAATCCATGTTTTCTGGCTAACAAATCAAACACTTTTTCCTTGTTGGTAAAAATCACCATTAATCTGAGTAAATTTATTAACCATGATTCCAGGGTTCAGTCGCAGTGAGGTCGTTATAATTTACCGAGAATAACATAATTCCAGCCTATGATTGGACATAAAAAATGTCAATATATCGCCCTGAAAAGGCCAGCACCAACCAAGGAATGTAACGATTCCATGGGGGGTATCAGTTGATGATTGGGGGATTTTAGATATAACATATCTACATCACTATACCACCGATCCATTGCCAATCTTAGATACCCAAAACAATTAATTGTTCGTTGATTAGTCGGTATTTCTGTAGTTTATAATAGTTTATAACACCCTATGGATCCATGGCCACTGTCTGAGAAGGTACGCCTAACCCTCCAAATCAAAGAAAATTATACCCCAGTCCCACTTCCTTTCAGATACGGCTGGATCCAAAGGGACAGATATCAAAAAATGAAAGGATTACCCTCCAGTAAATTAACATAGACCCTGCCAGATGGGGGTTGGAAGACTAGTTTCCATTAAAAGTTGGTGATTTTCAGGGTCTATGTTAATTCTCCAAAGGGTAAACTACCCATCCAAGGTTGACCCAGATTGCAAGACGAGTCTCTTCTTCAAAAATTTCCGCCCAAGCGTCCTTCACCTTCTTCTCTCGCCCCTTGGCCTGCAAAGAGGTGCAGGCAATGTGAAAAAACACACCCAAGTGATTCAAGTGATGGACATATGGAGGTTTCCTAAAATGGGGTACCCCCTTTGCATCATCAATTTTAATAAGATTTTTCCATGAAATAAACCATCTATTTTGGGGTATCTCCATTTATGGAAACCCCCATTTTTTTGATTTGTTCCGGATTCGAAAACCAGGCTGCCGCACATGGAACTCCAGGCAACCTGCGGGTTGAAAGGTAGGGCGCAAATGACCGCAAATGTTGTTGGGTTTAGTTTAGTATAAATCAGCAACGAGTTTGGGCACCTAAGTTTGACCCACACACACACATGTATATATATATATATATATATCTATCTATATATCACATGGCCACCCTGCGATACCCTTATTCCTTCGTTATTTCGAACGGGGAATGATGTATGGCTCATTACGGCTCCATTTCGAGCCAGAATCAGCAAGATCAACATGTCTCAACAGCGTAGAACTCAACATGTCTCAAATGAGATCATCAACCACTGCTGCCTGACACATCAACCACTGCTGGATCTCTTTATTTGGAGCGTGAAAATTTTGGTGCTTAGTACTTGACTATACCCTACAATACTATACTATGCTATACTACCCCCCCCCAAAAAAAAAATAAATATATATATATATATATATATCGAATGGGGACGATATGGATTATATAATGCCCATAATTTTCAGGTTTCCGATGTAGTCAACATCTCTTTGGGTGTAACTATGATCCCTAAACCTGATTTACCGCCATCCACTCGATTCAGGGCCGAATCTAAAATGATTCCCCTACTCCCAACCATCATTTTATATTTTGTATAGTATAAGAAAGAAAAAGTCGATTTTGTGGAATTCCCCTTATTTCAGCCATAATTTCAATATATATATATATTTTATTTATTTAGGTCAACCAGCACTGTTCCCTCCAACCTGCGCAGTTGGCCAGGCAAAAGAACGTCTCATGCACAACGAGGCAGCGTCTCTTGCTCTGCAGGAAGTCACCCTGAACGAGGCGGAGGATTCCCACCATTCGCTGGAAAAAATGGTCGAATAAATACAATGACAAAAATAAATTACTTTACTTCGTGTGATCCCCACCATGACATTTATACATGTTCTTACTGGCACATCTTCTGGCATTCTATCTGACATATCTTCTGACATTCTATTTGGCATTCTATCTGGCA
>Ga0126342_10018083_pt1 | contig 12118 bp, 13 predicted proteins | sample Cyp1metagenome_FD_92528 | JGI IMG/M metagenome (GOLD analysis project Ga0126342, IMG submission 92528) | Coral microbial communities from Lord Howe Island, Old Settlement Bay, Australia - Cyphastrea 1 metagenome | ecosystem: Host-associated > Invertebrates > Cnidaria > Coral ... | reverse complement strand
GAACACTGTGGATCGCGAGTCGCAGTTGAGCAGGAGGACGAGGAGGACAACGAGGACGACGAGGACAACGAGAGGACGACAAGGATGACAAGGAGGACGAGGAGGACGAGGAGGAGAGGAGGAAGAGGAGAGGAGGACGAGAGGAGGACGAGGCAGGAGGAGGCAACTGACATAAAATCTAACAACCCTCACCTGGCAGGTGGGGAAAAAACAAAACCCATAAATGGCCACAGCATGTCCAAAAGTGGCGACACCCCAATAAGTTGGTCGTGATAAATCAGCCATGAATCACGACACGACAAGGGGATAATTCTCCATGATCATTATCCCATTACATCCCCAAACAATGGTTGGTTTAGCCAATAGTTTCCATTTAAACATTTAGATGATTCGGATATCTTTCGCACATATCATGAAAGAAATCTGGGATGTCTTTAAAGTCCATAAAAACAAATAGTCTCAGTGTCATCCCATTTCGGTTGATGAACATTCATCAAACTCAACTAAAATCCAATGAAATGCCGAATTCCACATGCTGCCTGGTGAAATTCCAAATTCCAACCCCCTTTTTTAACAACAGAAACCCATCCCAAAACCTACCATTTCCGCACCTCGCAGACTCTCCGCCACTCGCAACCCTCCGGGAACCAGCAAAGCCGATCCGGGGTGAGGAGCCGGGCCTAGGGTTGTTGAATGGTGTGTTTTCCGCCACTTTTGTGTACCATTTTGTAATGGGAGAATCAGCTGTAGATGGAGGTTTTAAGTGGAAAATCATCAATGCAGTTTTGAATCGCAAGAATGGGGGGTGGGGCTACCCTGGACGAATTTTCTGGGGATAACTGGATGTGATGGGGATATTGTATGGAAAATACCAACCACAAGGATATCATTGGCAAATCATGAAGATACAATCGGATCAACCAGGAATATCATCAACCACTTTGGGACTGGTGATCTAATCCAGCCAAAAATGATCACAGCACGTAGCCTCCGGCAATTGAAAAAAATCGTTTGCCATGGCATAAAAGATCCGTTGATTCATGATTTAATTACCTGTTGTTTTAATGTTGATTTTTCAGTTTGCAAAACTGGAACAAATGTCCAAAGGGTATATGACGGGAAGTTATAGTATATTGTGCATATATATATATATAATTACTGTAGTTCTAGTGTATATAATACTGTGCGGTATGCAAATTACTGGCTGTATTTACTTTCCAATATCTATCTACCTACATATCTATCCATCCCTCTGAAAAACTTACTCAGTGGGTTCGCGCGCGATTTTTGGGTATAGAATGGAGACCCCCTGCGCGCGAACCCAACCATTGACATAGTTGCAGTTTAGACACTTGCTGAGTTACAAATTTCCCATATTTGTTTGTATACCCCATGATTATGGTTGGAGTATCCCATGATACATATATCTGGTTGGTGGTTTCAAGCATCTTGAAAAATATTAGTCAGTTGGGATGATTGTCCCCAATATATTGTGGAAAAATAAAAAAAATGTTCCAAACCACCAACCAATATATGATTAACTTATCCCATGGTTTTGTTCATCCAAGTCCTCTAAGTCAGGGTCCCCAGACCCAGCAGGTGCTACCATCTCCGCCTGAAACTGGGGAGATACCCGGTCGAAAATACGGCATTTAGATAGGGAACATCATGGAAAATGGGAATATGATGGAAAACCATGGAAAACCATGGAAAATGATGGAAAATCATGATGAAGCGGTGGATTTTAGGAAGATAGACATGGACTGTTCATCAGCAATTTTGAGACACCAAAACAATCACTTGGGACGATCATCTCAAATCAGGAAAAACATGGGCGTTGATAGCGGTAAATGGTTGCAATGTGCGAACTGGAAAATCACCATTAAAATCGCAGGCAAATCATCATGTGGGCTATCATGGGTTATCTATACCATAGCTATGATAGAAACCTCTGAGAAGCATTGTTGATCCATGTTGATCCCTTATAATTGGCGAACCACCTCTAATAACCACGGCAATTTCTTACACGATCAGATCTATCAGAGGGTAACAGCGATGATCGAAGGCTCAGCATCGCTCAGCCGCCAACTTTGGGTGAGGAACATCGACCTCACAGCTGGGTCGTTTACCATTGAGGATTTACCATCGGATTTACCAGCGGATTTACCTATGTTTATCTGACATAGACTAACACAACTTAGGAATACTTATGACATAACCAAGATTTATGGGCTCATAATAACTTATAACTCTCTAGAATTTAAGGCCATAGCAACCTCGTCATGTTGCATTCAGGGGCTGTAGTGGTGAACCTAAGAACAACCCCACCCAATTTCGTCAGGAATGGCTGGTACATCTGCTCTCGCAGAACGGTTGCCACGTCACACAAAGCACCAAGTGCCAACCGGAAAAAACAAAAAAAAAAAAAATATTAAACCCAGCTACATGTATGAATAAATTATGTATATACATATATATATAGACAAACTATACTCCAGCTATAAGTTGATTACACACCATTGAACATCTGTGTCAGTATCAACCATCATCCCATCCCAGGTTTAACCATCACCCTGGGGCCCTGGGATGCCCTGGGTACCGGGACTTGCTCTTGATGGTGACTTCGGATGAAGCGTCGCCCTGGCGACGCTTAACTCGCCCTGGTGAATGGTGGATGGTTCAAAACAGCAATGTGATAAACCCAATATAGTTACCAATCCCAAAATCACCATGAATTGCTGGTACCCATGTGGTAGGTGTGGTATTGGCTTGCCACTACTGAAATCAATACCCAAATGTGCAGAACTGGCTTTCAGGGATGAAATTGGACCTGTTTTCTATGCCTGCAGTGTCTATGCCTACGGTTTTGAAGAGATTTGTGTCCCCATGAAACACGGCAATGTTAAAACTCATCTTCCCTCAGGAAAACATGGTATCCCCAACAAAATGATGGCGAATTTTAGATGAGATCCCCAAAATTCATCAAAATTCCTATGGTGATTGTCTCCCATTACCCATACCCTCTGGTAATTTAACAGTTCGCCATTGAACCTGGCACATTTAGTTCGTTGATTTACCCATTAAAAACTGGTGATTTTCCAGTTCGCAAACTGTTAATTTACCAGAGGGCAAGTGAAATCACCATTAATCACCATTAATCACCATCATTAACCATCATTAACCATCATTAACCATCATTAACCATCATTAACCATGGTAATATATCGACTTTGCCCTCCCACGGCTCCACCTTTGCCCAAAAGATCGTCGATCCCTCGATACGGCCACCGCTCCAAGTGCCTCAAACAACGGCCTCACACAAGGAAACTTGTAATTATGATTTTGCTGTATATATATATATATACATAACCTGAAATAAGGCCATTTGGGGATGATTCCTCTTATTAACCATGATTCCAGTGAGGTCGCAGTGAGGTCGTTATAATTTACCCATATATATATACACATACATATGATTATGGTTCTAATACGATTCTAATACGATTCTAATTCTAATATGATATTTTACTAGTAAAACGAGTGGGACAATGATGTAAATATTCTTATATAATCTAGTTTTAATAGTAAGAGTGGGATTCAAAAAAAACTTTGTTGATTCATGAGTGATTCCCTTGGGATTTCACCAACATATCGGAATGTAGTAATATTATAATCACATTCATCGTGGTTCCCGAGAAATCATAAGATTTAATCAACAAAAAATCAACAATATTTGTGTTATGACATGTTGATGGCTAGAATCCCTACAGTACCCAATGTATTTTGTTGTTTCGGGGTTGTAAGCGCCACTATCGTTTGTTATATATGTGTGTTTGCAATTATTTCTTTTGGGTCGATTTTTTGTTGACGGTGCTAGTAGTGTTTCTGTGGTGTTCTTGTTACATGGTGTTTCTATATACACATGTCGATATCACACTTGGTAGTCATAGGTTTATTATAACTATATTGTGGTTACTCCACTCTTCACATTTCAAGATCTCGTTCCCACTTGTGGCGATTGGGTCGACTGGCACTGTTGCTGCTTCAACTTCACAGCTGGTCAAACCCAATCATTTTACAAACCTCCACGTTTTCTCTTCAAAACCCAACTTTCATTCTTTTAGTGGGTAAAATCAGTACAACTGATTAGGATGGCGGAATCCCACATTTTGCTTGTTGCCTTTGGTTTCTCAAGAGTCCGTGCTGCCTTTGGTTTCTCAAGATATGTTGTGCCCCATGCTCTTCGCTTTTCCCCGCGGGCAAATCCAGATCTTGTTTGTTCAATTTTCAGTTCTTTGTCGGGCCCAAAACCCAGTTTCATTGCTTCAACCGGTCGTTAAAAGTCCGCATGTTGATTGAACCACATTTTGCTGGTCAAAACATGTTGTTGTTCAATGTTGCTCATCCATGTTCCTGATATTTTCTCATTGAAACCACCAATTTCTTTGGGGAAGATGTTGGCCGTGAAAGAACGGCCCCAGGCCTTGAAAGATTTGACTTTCCCCGCTGGAGGTGGACAGATCGGTAGGCAGGAGCTGGGCCAAAACCTGCTGGAAGTCACCCCAAATTGGGAATTTATCTGGGGATAATGTTAATTGGGATATGTGACAAATATATCCACAAAAAAGTGGTGCTTAAATGTGACCAATCTAGGTTTTAACCACCACAAGGTGGTATGTGACAGATCAATGACTGGGATAACTGATGTTTGGGACGTTTGAAAAGGATTTATGATATGATTAAAAGGACATCATGTGCCGGAGCAAAAATGAGAAACCACGCGGCAACTGGGATGCATCCATACGGGAAGCAACTGAGAAATGGGTTTAACCCTGTGATGGACATCCCTTGAGATCAACTTGTGGCATTTTGGCATCAAATACGTCGAAGATCCCGCCGCGAGATGTGATTGGAGATGTGGCTTGGTGGTTGGCTTGATCCATTTAGTTAGTCAGTTTGCAAGCAAAAAAATCATGTTGACCGGACTATTTTCAAGGGTGAAAAACGTCAAGTTTCATCCCCCCAAAATGTTGTTGATTGTTTTTGATTGAACATATAATGATGCGTTTCCCAAATCAAATGCTAATATGATTCTCAAAATCATCACAAACACATGAATCAAGGACTCATTTCAAACACATTTTTCAAACTTCAAAATCCTTTTTCGAAATGACTAAGATCTAACTACATCTGAATCCCCCGACGCATTTTGGTGGGATCTTTGCCGCAAATCCATGGGCAAACTCGCCCGTCCGTCGAATGTGAACCTCTGTGGCCAGTTCGCGGATCTCAAGCTCCTGGCTTTCCATTTTTGGGAAAGGATGGTTGCAACATAGATGTGGAAATAAATATACCGCATGAATTGTAAATCGTATTTATACTATACATACTAAAAATAATAAACATACTATATACTATGCATAAACTATATATATAGAGTATATATATATATAGTATATATATATAGTATCGATATATATATATAGTATCTATATATATAGGATATCTATCTATCTATCTATCTATCTATATATATATAGATACTATATATATATACATAGTATGTCTATATATATAGATAGATACTATATATATACTACATATATATACTATATATTTACTATATATATAGATATATTATACTATATATACTAGATACGCTAGGTACGCTAGACATACTATATACACTATACATATACTGTATATACTGTAAACACCAAACATACTGTACATATTAATTATATATATATACAAACATTCTACATAATACTATATACACACACACACTATAGATATATATTATATATAAATATACTAAATATATATATATATATATTGTGAAATCACCAGTTGATCCATTCGATTGTCAGTTGGGGGTCTCCACAGCAGCCTTTCATGTGCTGTCAATACATGGCTCAAGGGACCAAGACGCAGGAACCAGGAGATAGAAAACAGGGAGCAATTCGGGCGTGTGGTGTGGTTGGGAAACTGCATCCATTCTCGGAGAGGACTCCTTTTGATGATTTTGGTTTTGTCAATTTGATCTACTTTGGAAACATCCATTGGATTTTGCTACCAAGGGGAAAAAAACTCGTCAATGCACTGGTTTTGACGCGCCAAACACATCGGTATTTACGGTGTTTTTGGCTCCGAGAATCTTCAAAAAAAGTGAAAGCACTACCTATTTGCCATTTTTTGGCACTAAAACTGAGAAAAAATGTGATCAACTGGTTACAATATGAACCACAACCACAACAACAACAACAGCAGCAACAGCAACAACAACAGCAGCAACAGCAACAGCAACAGCTGTAAGGAACCACAACAGGAGCCGCAACAGGAACCGCAACAGGAACCACAACAGGAACCGCAACAGGAACCACAACAGGAACCACAACAGGAACCACAACAGGAACCACAACAGGAACCACAAACGGACCACTTGGGGCATCGCCGGCCTGCGAAGCATTACTATATATATATAGATATACATACATAGATACAGTGTATAATATATGTAGTATATAGGTATATTGTATATTGTATATAGGTATTTTTATAGTAAATATAGAGTGTATGTATACATACACACATATATATATATGTGTACACCCTACAGTCTATCTAAACGTTCCTTGACTTTGATGCTTACATGGAATAATTGTTAAGATACACTAATGTCTGGCAAAATGCCTCAAACTATACACATCCTGCATTTGGCTCACCTAAAGATACCGAAAAACAACAGATAGATAGGAACTGTGGTGCACAGGTTGCCGCTGATCTGCAGTTTGGATAGGAACGGTCACTGCTGAAATCTCTTTGGCCATAGCCATTTTCCCCTATTGGTAGGGTTGATAAACGAATCATAGATGGTTAATGCGCCCTTAATGCGGTTTTACAATAGATGCTTCTGCATCCATTGGTTCTGGTTGCTGAAAATCCCAATCAAAAGTGCCTGCGGCTGCTGCTGGTTGACAACCCCGATCCATAAACCCTTCTGAATCCCATTCCCCTGCTATAAGATACCCTCTGTATTTGGGGTATCTAATAATATCAATCGTCTCCAGTTCATCCCCATTTCTGATGATTAATATCGATTGAGATCCACAATCCTTCATTTTGGCTGACGACTCCCCCCCATCTCAGAACTGGTTGATCATCCTGGTGATCCTAATTGTCCCATTTGTGGGGCAAATTCACCTCACAAAGACGAAGCAATTGATATGACTAAGTTCCTGTTGTTTAAGGTCATAATCCCATTTTATCATATCTTATCTATCTCTAAAAATCTATGATTTTAATGGTTAAATTATGTTAAATTGATGTATCCCCCAAAACAGGAACCAGTCCGGAGGTCCCCTGACGTCTCCGGATGGTTCAGCGCTTGTGCTGCCAGCTCTAGGCTCTGATGCTGCCCGCCTCGGGATTTCATCGAGCAATTGTTTATCGCCATGCTAGTAGGGATTGAACTAACCAAAGTACGGACTTCAACATCCTGGATTTTAGGGATGTTTGATTTTAGGGGTTAAAGAAGATCGTTAAGAATGGGAGTCACTGTAACTACTGTAACAATGGATTCTTTTTGTTGCTAAAGTAATGGATGCTCACGGGCAATGAGCAGAAGTGAGGATGACCATCATATTTCGACTCGCCCATCCATCATGGGATTTTCGGTGCCGTATTTTTGGGATACCAATACACTGAATGCTCCTTATTTTGTCTTTTTCTACAGTTTAGCCCCCATCCCTGGCTATAGCCTCCACGTTGCAGCTCCAATGCTTCGGGAAAAATCCCATGTGGCCATGAATGAAACACGTGTTTATAAAAATAGGCTCTGTCCCCCGGATGAACTACCCCCCCGGGAAGCATCCCCACATTTGATGGTATCGAAAAACTTGGTATATGTCAAATGAATCTGCGCCTCCAAATCCAAGTTAACATTCCTTTTTAAACCATCTCTATACGGATGTGTCCAAAAATGGGTCTGATATCGTTGGCCAAACATCCTGTTCCCTATTCCAAAACATGTTGTTTTGATGGTATACCCTATTGCTGGACAAACCCGTATGGGATTGTCATTTCCATTTCTGTTGATTATCCATATCTAAACATATCTAAACATAAACCATCCGTTTGGGTTTGTTCAATCCCCATTGCTACGCTGATGCTCAATAAACCCATGAAATCTGTATAAAATCTCTATGTTTGATGTTCAACCCTTTGGTTTCCTTGAATTCAAATCGAACCGGCCAAACATGATGGATAAATCCACCATTTCTTCGATCAAGGCGCTGATGGAGATGAGTGGCAAAGCCTTCAAGGCTGCCCTACTGGCCTGCGATGGCCAAGATGTGGGTTTCAACTAACATCAACTAACCATAAATTATGGTGGTATCCGATAGGATATTCTGGTATACTAGGATAATCTTATATATTATCTCAGTTTTTGAAGGTTGTACTGCATCATGGATGGGAATTTCACTGAACATGATTCCATCACGGAGATGATTGAGGAGGTTGTATCACCAAACTATTGATTGTCACCTTCCCGATGAACAAAATTGATGGTTTTTGGCCGGTTAAATCTCTGGTGTTAAACTGGTGAAAATTTGGGTTCCAAACCAACATGGCGCAATTGTCTGAACAAAATCCCCTTTTTGGCATTAAACCGTCTGAACAAACGCATCCCCAAGTTGCCATGTTTCCGATGGATTTTCCTCTTTTGGGCATCCCGTATCAGTTTCGCGACACGTGTCCCAAAAAAAGTGGGACATCTGCTGCTTTGCCCCGTTCAAAGGAATGCTAGATGCAGCAAAAACTAAGCAACAATATTTTTTTAATTCAACTTTCACACTCAATCATGTACCGAAACACCCACCACGAAATTCATCCTACCCTGCACTTCGCCGTCCCAACCATTGGGATACACCAACTGATTTGCCACACCATGCCGCCAAATGCACAGCCCCGTGCAAAAACAAATACGAAAGTGTTTGAACATTTGGGATAACCAAACATAACCAAACCACGTCCCCAGATAACAACATGATTTTTGCATCTTTGTGCAGTGGCTGTGTTTGGAGCGAATCAAATCAATCCACGCGGAACCAAATTTGCCCCTCGTGCCTGGATGTGCTCTGCGTGAATGCACCCGCCAATGAGATCAATCCCCTGCAAAAGCAACGGCCGGAAATATCAAGTTCTGAGTTTTCATCTTCAAGTTGACGTGCTGACACAATTTGCAGCGAATACTTGGTGCCCAAACCCAGAAGGGCGCAAGTTTCAAACGACATGACCGCTAAAAACTTGGAGTTTGACATGGTGGTCTGTGGTCAGTAGTGTGTTCAAAAGGGGTCTGAGCCCCGCGCTTCAAAATTAATGCGGAAGCAGTGGCAAACTAAAACCAAAACACTCCCAAACCAGGCCTCAACGTCGCCTCTGCAGCACCACTTGGCAATGGCCAGGCATGCGCCCTGATGCAGGCTCCGCGCAGGGTGGGGACAATGGGTGATCAAGTTTGGGCGTGTATAGCGGTTTCTAGGCAAATGATCGTCATGGCACCTGACACGGGACGCCAAAACTGATCATGTTTTTTCTGAAGTCAAGAAGGACAACGGTCAAGCCATTTATCGGAAACTAAACCCGTTATTCGGAAATCAAAGCCCGTTAATCGGAAACCAAAACCCGTGAATCGGAAACTAAAAACCAGGAATCGGAAACCAAAGGAATCAGAAACTAAACCCTTTAATCGGAAACCAAAAACCCCCTACATCGGCCACCGCCGCTGAATCGGAAACTAAACCAGCTGAATCGGAAACTATTGAAGCACTTCACCGGCGGATTATGCGGAATGAATTGCATGGAGGGGCTTTTACTGTGGGTGCCAGATTTGATCCCTCGTGGAGATAACTTGAAGGTAACATCCCATTCAACAAACTGTTCTGGAGGGGTGGCGGATTTGATCACTTAAGAACATAAGTTCAAAAAAAGTTCAAAAAACGATACCCCATGAAACATATTACTCAGAGGGGTGGCGGAGTTGATCCCTTATAGTATTTTTGGTTTCTGTTTCGTGGCGTTTTTGGTTTCTGATTCGGGGCTTTTGGTTTCTGATTCGCGGATTTTGGTTTCTGATTCTCAGTTTCTGGTTCGCGGGTTTTTGTGTCGGATTCGTGTGTTTTAGTTTCTGATGCGCATGTATTTAAATTTCTGATTCGCGGATTTTTGGTTTCTGATTCATGGGTTTTAGTTTCCGATCCGCGGGTTTTAGTTTCTGAGTCTTTGTTGCTGATTTGCGGTTAGTTTCTGATTCGAGGTTTGTTCAAGGACACGCGTGCAGCAGAGAAAACAATCGTGAAAGGCTCTCTCTCTCCATAGATGTTTGTGCAAAGACAGAACTTCTCGTGCACCCTTACGTCGAAACCATTTGCATGCCAGTTAGCTCTGTCTATGGTCTGTTAGAGCCCTAGGCCAACTACTTTGCCATCTATCCCGGCAATGGGCGCTGGATGCGCTTGGGGCTTTGGGCGGCGGCACCTTTGTATCTCAATTCAATAAATCACGCGAACATACGCTGATTACGCTACCTAATGTTTAGTTTAGCGTTTACCACTTGTGGGCCATGCACTACCCATCAATATGTTGAAAATGGGCCAAGAACAAGGTCTCAAGACTTGAATCCATCGTAGATGGTTCCGCAATTTGCTACCTACCAGTCAGAATGTAATTTTACAACCCCTTTTATCTGGCACAGAACCCTTGTCAGGGATGTTCACGTTCCCAACATCTTGTAATTTCATGCGTCATTCTAACCTGCGTCTCAGAAAATCAAATGGGCCCTTCAAAATTGTGTGGCCCTGGTGAATGGAAGTAACCTCCTGGAAAAGCAAGACTGATGAAACTCAGACATTTGAACATTTATCACAGCAGGTAGAAATCATAGATTGTTTTCATTCTGAGTTCCCATCTTCGGTATAAAGATCTTGCAATCGGTGGGTTGACCCACCGTCCTGCCAAATCCCAAGTTGTTTCTTCTTCGATGATAGCTGGGCTCGGATTTCTTTGCCTTCTAAAAAAAAGTCATCCACGTTCGCATTGACTCCCATTCGAGTCTTGTGGGATGGTGTCATCGTCACTTACCCATCGATGAAACCCAGATAAATCTGGCTACCTCCCAGTAAGATAGACAAGTGCCTATTGTGCCTATTCAAGGGCTAGATTTTTTTTTGAATCAAATAGAACACATCGCACAACGGCGTTGAAGCCCTCTGGGATAAGCCTGCGATCCCGATGTTCTGACGCTTCCGCGCCCAAGGGTTGAAACCAGAACATTCGAAGAAAAACGTGGCACTATAAAAACACCAGAATGTTGCTCATATTGAAAATGGAGCACGCCTTAAAGGCTTAATTTGAGGGTTTGTCTGAAAATATAGAGTATCCCTCATTTGAGATGGTTTGGAAACTCATTTTCCCCATGAAAATGACAATTTTTTCATGGCCACTTCCGGTGGCATTCCCATTGAAACAAACACACCGCTGTTGCGCGCCCTCTGGGATGATAGCAGTCGTATGTTTGTTGATGAACTCGAAAAAAGTCCGGTGTGTCTTCTTGAAAACCTCTGTTTTCTTCATAATTGAACAAAATCTCCCCTTTTTTGGTCGCATTGATCAATATGATCGGCCCTAAGTATTCCATGTTATCCCCCACAATATCTGGATGTTCCCAGGATCCACGGACCACCTCCATGAGGTTCTCTCGCTGTGGCGGTGGCCGATGGTTGCGACACAGCTGAGCGAGGCATGGCAGCACCTGATCCAAGAAACGAGATTCGGTGGAAAAAATTGGGGATCCAACTGGGGATATTTCAGAAAATCTGGTGATATATGGGGATATATATGGGGAAATGTGGATATGTGGATATGTATGCATGTATGCATGTATGCATGTATGCATGTATGCATGTATGCATGCATGCATGTATGCATGTATGCATGCATGCATGTATGCATGTATGCATGCATGTATGTATGCATGCATGTATGCATGTATGCATGTATGCATGTATGTATGTATGTGTGTATGTATGTATGTATGTATGTATATATATATGTTTGT
>Ga0126342_10018082_pt1 | contig 12119 bp, 10 predicted proteins | sample Cyp1metagenome_FD_92528 | JGI IMG/M metagenome (GOLD analysis project Ga0126342, IMG submission 92528) | Coral microbial communities from Lord Howe Island, Old Settlement Bay, Australia - Cyphastrea 1 metagenome | ecosystem: Host-associated > Invertebrates > Cnidaria > Coral ... | reverse complement strand
CTACTTTGTCTATGCAAGGACTTGTTTCTTTTTTTCTTCATCTGATGGCATCAATCCTGCGGCAGCAGGTCCTCCAAGTGTTCCAAGAATTCGCTCGGGCTCACATGTGTACGCAAGGTACATGAACGTTAATATCCCCCCCCACCCCACCCAACCCCCATATAGCTAAAATATGTATTTCGGTCCACGGCCGTCTATGCGCCGGGTACCAACTACAACTACGCTACCTTACGCTCACTACACTAGACTACACTACAATATACCACACTACAGTACGCAACACTACAATACACTACAATACACTACAGTAATCACACCACACCACAACTACAACTACAACTGCAACTACATTTCACTTATTACACATTACAATCACAACTCCAACACACCACACTACAACTACAACCACAACTGCACTACACCACACTACATGCAGTAGTTGTGGGTGAGGTGACCACTGCAACCATTGCAACCACTCCAAAAGCACAACTTCAACATACTTCAACCACCTTTCGGTCCATCAGTGGATTCGCTCTGCCATCCGTGATTCACAACAACCAACCTCTCCTATAGGTTTCCTATTTTTGACACTTCCGCCACCGCCTTGTGCTGTACTACTGGTACATACGATGAATCATATTAATGACTTCCGATATTCTGATAATTATTTTTTAAATAATCATCAACCATTATACATTTACCATTTTCCGGGTAAATATTAAAAATCAAAACCTTACGGTCGCAGTGGGGTCGTTATAATTAACCAAAACATCATGTATTTTAGCACAGAAGCTTCCCGATATGAACCACGGTTCGACCAAAATTAAATAGATCCAGGAGCTAAACCAGGCTTTTGTGTGGGTATTCCATGGTATTTCATATTGGGAATGGATGAGTCGTCATGTCTTTCACATGTCGGCGCCTTGCGAATGAGATCCACGGCGCGTTTGAACTTCATGATGCTTGGCCGCCTTGGCCAAGCCAAAAGGGAACTTAAGAGGACTTGATGACTTAGCGAACTGGTGATCATTGATGGTGTCCTACTCTGGTGATTTTCCATGTTTTTCCACTAAAAAATGGTGCAGTGATGTTCCATGCTTTTCCACTCAAAAATGGTGATTTTCCATTTTTTTCCCATGTGTCCAAGTGCCAAATACGTCCAAATACCATCTATTTTTGGGCTCACCTGACTTTGGGTGAATCCTGTCTTAGCACTGTATCAAGGGTTCTCATGGAGATTCCAGACCGAAACGACTGCCAAGCCGTCAGCCGAGGTCCATGAGTAAACTTCACCAACTTCCATGTAGGCTGGCGTGGACGTTTCAAACGGTATCAGAAGCCCCTCTCACTCTATCCCCATGTTAGTCTTAACACAACGTTTGAAGCCTAAACTAGACTCATTAGACGCAGTAAATTTCTATCTTTCATTATTTCAACCAATTTGTGTTGATGATTTGATGTTTAAATCATGTAAAATCTCAATTTTGGCTGCTTAATCGATATTTGAATTGTTGACCCCTGAAAGACCTAACTTCGACACATCGACACATGGGCCCCCAACTGGTTTGAGGAGTCTTTCGAGGAGTCTTTTGAAGAGGCGTCTTTGGCGGAAGCATCTTTGGAGGATTGCTGCATCCTCAGTTGCGCAACAGATTTACTCCCATTTGGATGATCTTAAAATGCAGCCATGGCTTAGTTAGGGTTATGGGACTTATGGCATAAGACATGGGACTTATAATTGCCATATTTGGATGTGGAAAAATAAGACCTTAGAGATATGAAAAAGTCTCCTGGATGGTGGGCACAGACGTGAATGGATTCATGGTACGCTACTGGCACGCTTATGGACCCCCTTATCATGGGGAAGCGAAAGGATTGCAACCCAGCTAATCCCATGGCTCATCTCAACTAGTTTGCTGGGGGATGAAGTGAGATGATGCTATGATTTTATGAACTTAAACAATCCCACCCTCTTACTACTAAGCAGCACCGAATAAATATAGAACACAAAATCAATCCAGCCAATGCCAAGATTTTCCGGAAAGTCTTCTAAGTAGCACCTACTAGTAGGAAATATCTTCGGGGGCCCTGCTTTTAGTACAATGTTACTATTCGTCTTAGTGGTATATAGTGATGTTTACATTATTACCAAACTATTCTTGAGGATGGTTACGGTTAGCCAATGTTAGCCATTATAAAGCAAGCAAACCGTCCCCAATTTTACCATTAGCGCAATACCATTCTTAGTGGTCCCAAGGCCCCGGAGCATGTCGCCCCAAATTTGAAGTGACCATACTTAAAATGCTACTGAATTGGAAACCCAAATTTGGGAAATTGAAAATTATAGCAAATTATAGCTACTGTACTTATAGCAAATGGTATTAATGTGACGAACCCAATCACAAACCATCCCAACACTATAAACATACCATGTGGGACGGTTTATAGCATCCATTTATGGTGATCTTGGGGATCGTTTATGATTGGGTTTGCCACATTACATGGTCCGGTCAATTTCAATAAATTCATGAGGCTAGTCCCAGCTTACATAATTAAATTCGAAAACGGAGGTTTCTACAACCCCAAACATGTGCTTTCCATCATCTTAAATAGGACGGGGAATTGAAACTCGATATTCAAAACGAGTTTGTGATAAGTGGATATAAGTGGGATAAGTACTCTGCGATTCTATGCCATTTTCGAACTGACTTTGAAATACTAAAGACTACAACCACCAGCCTTGCAGAAAGGGCGAAACGGCGAAACGGAACACGCCAAGCAGCAGCTGAAGTTGCTGCAAATAGTTAGAGCCAGCCTGATGCCAAGTGTCCAGGCAGATGAGCATGATTGGAACACATGGTGTGTACAACGGCTTGCTGCTCGGGATAGGCATCGATATTTCCAGTGACCATGCTCGGTCAAGTTCAGAATTAAACACATCAAGAAAGATGCTGCTTAAACACCAGGAGTGCGGTAACATAGACATAGATTCAAAATGATTCAGACATGCCAAGCATAGATTGCCGAGCATGGAAGCCAATGTATGCACCACTTCCAATGAATCCCTGCTATCCCAGCTGTTCTGGGGTACTGGATGGTAATGGCATGATGTCAAATGACACTCTCTTATTGTTGGCCACAGGTTTATCACATTAGTCATGTCTAATCTACTGATGCAGCATCACCTACTATCACGGTCCATGATTATTCCACAATCAGAAATGCAGGATATTGGGGGTTCCTTTTACATCGTGCTGCCAACAACCATCATGTTGGTTTTACTTCAGGGCAAGGAAAAAAAAACAATATTCCAAACCCTTGGGTTGACCAAATGAAAAATGATCATCAGAACGGAGGCTAAGCGATGATCTCAAAGTAGGTGAAATAGTAGGTGGTTCCAACTTCCAACAGCAGATTACAATAGATTATATATATTTACTCTTCAGTGCCAGCTTCTCCACCAGTCATTTTATCCGCCGTTCATCAGCTCTGTTTGGTCCAAACACATCATTATCCATCTTCAAACTACTTCACCACTATCAAGTGAGGGTTCAAAACCATCCGTTGACAAGATGATGCAGGGATTCTCTCTGCAGGACAGACCGGAAAAAAATGAGGTGCCCTTGACTAGATTCATGGTCGCTGCGCTGCTCAGATATGCCAGCGCCAATTCTGACGCCTCATCACACATGGCCTCCAGAACCACTGGGTATAATTTGCCGTTTTTTTTTTGAACGAAAGCCAGGCCCCCATTCAGCCGTGGATCCTTCACTATCATCGAATGCAGCTTATGAGGGGAAATGCCTGCATACTCATCATACTCCTCCATCTCGTCCACGGTTCGAATTTCTACTCCGCAAAGCGTAGCCTGGGAGGCGAGCGCTTGAGCTATCTTGGATTCTGCAGCCGAGCCTGCCTGGCAGGTTTTCTAGCACACCTCCCACTGGCTTGTTGGTCATGAATGAATCCTCGCCATCAGAAGATGCCCGGGATATTGACGGTGCACCTGCTGAGGCTGCTCATGGTCATGTAGTTGCACTTATAATGCCTAGCCTCGAGGATTCTCCGATTGTTCCACTTCTGTATATACGATCCAGTCCGAGGGATGCCCTGAGCTTTGGCAGAGCACAAACTGATGCTTCCGATTTGCATCGCCGCCAGGGGTTCTAACGGAACAGCCACCTGGGAGAACAAATACAGAGTAAATGAGAGCGGACAATGTTTTGATTTCAACACCTGCGCATGCAAAGCCTTGCCAAATCCAATTCCAAATCTCAATAGTGTAACATCACCTTTGGCATGGCTCAATCTGTCAGCGAGACTGTCATTGCCCACAAAATGCTGTCTCACTGGAATTGTTTGTTGCATTTTGGCATTTGCAGCATCTTTCTCAGAAAGGCAACGGAAGTGAACGCAACTAAATTTGTTGTCATAAAAAGAACAAAGGTAAACCAAGAAAAAACATGGAAAAACAGAAAACTCAGAGGACAGAAAACGGCGGAAAAGGGCGGGAAGACCGCGGAAAAGGACGGACTCTGAAAATGGAGGTCCAAGTCTTGCCGGAAACATGTCCAAAAGGTTTTATCACGGATTGTGATTCTTCTAGTTTTTGTTCCTGTTGTGAAACTTTGTTGAAAGCTGCAATCCAAGTGACTCAATGTCGATGTAAGCCAACACTTGAAATGTGCAACAATGAAAACATGTATAGCGACGGACAATTACTTAGAACGTTTTTGTTTTTCCACATTGCTTTTTCTACTTAGAACGTAGGCATAAAGCAACACTTAGAACATAGGCATATGTTCAACACTTAGAACATCACCCAACACTTAGAACATAGGGGCCAATTCAACACTTAGAACCTTCCAAGTAGTTGTCCGTCGCATGTGTATGAATAAATAACATTCGATATGCATACGCTTGGGTACGTTCTAAGTGTTAAATCTTGGGCACATTCTAAGTGATGAATTGATTCCCACCATGTTCTAAGTGATGTAACTTCTCATGGTCTAAATGTGACACTAAGAACGTCCTTCCAGCTCTAATGAACAAACACTTTTTTCCAAAATACGTTCTAAGTCATTGTTCTTCACTATATGCTGTACTGTAAGGTTTGTTTTCTGCATTGTTTTTCTTGCAGCATTTATTACATATGGAAATCATGGGGAGTCCACGAGATTTTTAGCCTCGGCATGAGGCACAACCGTTTTTGCCTTTGGTGTTTCTAGGTATATCATATTGGTTAGTATAATACAGCATAGTCCCCTACAACAATCTATATTCAGTAACTTGCACATAGAATAAAATCTCTATGAATAATTTATAATAATGGTTATTTAATCTATAATAATATATCTGCTGGTTATAGCACAGATCTGTTAGATTCTAGGAGCTATCTATAACTATCTGCTGGTTACTTAATCTACAATAATCAAGCAACAAGGCGCTGCTCACGCTGCTCGCGCTGATCACTGACCTGTGAGGGATCGTAGCGCTCACCCTTGGGCAGAGGTCGCGCGTGCCTTGGATCGATGGTTCTCCTGTCAAAATGGGGATTTGAATGGGACAATGATCAAACTGTAAACAAATTTAGGCTAGATCACAGATGTAATTAAAAAGAAATCATCAAAGAAATGAGAATATATATATATATATACATACATACATATATATATATGTGTGTTTGAAATTCCCATGTTCTATTTATACTCCAGGATGATTGGAAATAAAGATTCTCCAGAAAAGATGGTTTGATCACGAGAGGCGACAGAGGCGGGTCGATTCACGACTCTTTCAGGCACCCAACAGATGAGTGAATGAACCAATGAATGTTCACCATGGTTCACCCCTAAAAGTAGCTTATAGTGTTTAATGGTGATTTTATTGTGATTTAATGATGATTAATGATGGTTAATAATGACTGGTTGGTGGTTTCAACCCTACCCCTCTGAAAAATATGACTTCGTCAGTTGGGATGATGACATTCCCAATATTCCCAATATATGGAACTTAAAAGCCATGTTCCAAACCACCAACCAGGGAATGAACATAGAGAAGGCTTGAATCAATGAATCATGAACATGCGCCATGGGGTTTGCTCAACAAATTGGGATTTAGACCTAACAAATGAGATATCTGACATGATTCAAGCATATTAATCAATATTTAAAAACAAAACAACCATACAGGGGAATGTAATGGCATATCATCCCAATACTATGTGCCCTCAAGTAATAACCCTTGTTTACATAGGAGAAAAAAACAGAAACAGCAATCAGTTGCAAAAGCGACGATTTTCACCAGTGAGTCGTATGGCTTACCGGCTTGTCTCAATTCCCTCCAGGTTTCTTTGCTCATTCCATAAATTTATTTCATAGATCTTAATTGGATATTGTATGATATTGATTGATATTGATTGAATTCTGAATTCTATTTAATTTTGCTCTACAGCTCCAAATACCTTCTCAGACTGCATTTGGAATTTCCTTTTAGGGTCTAAACACCTTCTCAGAAGGGATTTGGAGCACTGGTATTGTATAAATTCGTAAATCCCACTGGCTATTTGATATTTAACATAGCTATGGAAAATGGTCCATGTCTAGGTTATTTATGATGTTTTACCAATTTACCTATCAAAAATTGTGATTTTCCATAGTTACCTTAACTGGTTGGTGGTACACCTACCCCTCTAAAAAATATTAATCGAAGGATTATACCACATATTCTGGGGAAAAAATGTTTTGAAACCACCAACCAATTGAATAACCAATGGCAAACCCACTATAAATGGCCATTTTCAATAGCTATGTTAGTATACCAAAGGGTATAATAGTATATTCCTCCATTTGGTCAACCCCACATGAATCCACAGAGATCCTCTAGGTCCGCTAGGTCTCCACAGGTCTCCACACGGCGGCACGTAGCGCAAGGCCGGACCATCCCCTGTGGGGTGGGCTTCAAAAAGGCATGGGACTCAATCGATTCAAGGCTTTAATGAAAAACAAACATTCCCGTATCTGGTTGGTGGTTTCAACCCTACCCCTCTGAAAAATGATGGAGTGAAAGTCAGTTGGGATGATGACATTCCCAATATATGGAAAAATAAAAAAAATGTTCCAAACCACCAATGTATAGAATATTGACCAGCATTTACCACCAAAATGACCAAGGTTTGTAGGTAAATATTGCATACGTGGGGCATTTGGGATTGAGATTTGCAGCCAATCTGATTTGGACTTACCTTTAAACAAATGGTACCGAGTAGAAGGGGAGTTGAATTCAATAAATCGTGGGATTGATTTCAATCAAGAAGGGTCATTTAATGTGATTTGCTAATTTACCAAACATTAAATTGATTTAACGAGCAAACATGGTGCTTTAGCCAACAATGACAGGGGTTGCTTCACCAATAAACAGTATCATTCAATGGTATACTCAAGTCATATCCAATCATTTTAAAGTGAGGTCTCCAAAGTCATGCGGGGTACCCCGAAATCCTCCATTTTAAAACATGCTTTTCCGCGAAATAAACCATCCAGCTTCTCAATGAACAGCTTTGGGGATGAACCCGGGGAATTTTTCGAAAAACGCACCTGCCATGAAGGGCTTGACGGTAGCACGAGGACTCAGCGACAGGCAAACAGTAGCTTTTTTGCACTTGGTTTTAGTAAGCTCCAAAAAGAATCAACAAACATAGAAGATCGGTAATCTAATGTAATGTACCACGCACTATTTCAGAATAAATTATTTTCATTGTCTAATTATCCGTGGAGTGTGCCATACTCTTGGGTTCTGAGAAATCGAGAGATGTTTCATAGGACCTATAGGTATAAACAATTAAAAAAAGTGGAAGGGAACACAAGAAGGATCAAATCAGCGAGTCAGAAAACAATACTTCTTCATATGGCAGAAAAATTAGATAAAATTAGATCATACACCTACCAAAGCATGTTTGGACCAGTTGAAATGGTGTTTTTTTCTACCGCATGAAAACAGGCATCTCTGACAGGTCCAATTTCATCGCCGTCCAGGTCGAGAAGGTCTCTTAATTGGATCACTCGGACGACCAAAGCGCTGGTATCAGCGGAATCGGTCAATTACAGTATATATTATATGTACATGTATGGTACATGTCTGATTTGTATAGTGGAAGATCCATTTGAATCCAAATTTTGGCAACACAACATTTCTCGAGATTTTGCCATCTTCAATGTAAAGTTTCAACTTCTGCTGCCAATTCATTTTCCAAGTTTCCATTGGTTTGGCATTGGACTTGCTGCGGGGTTCGGGTTGCAGTACTGTGAGGCTGGGAGGCTCAAATAACATCAGCCTCCTTTTGTCAAATAAAATCACATTCATGCAAAATCATATGTCAACGTTAACAAATTCGCACAAACTTCAGGATCTCAATCAATCATAATCATCCCAGAATTGATGTCAAAAAAATTGGGCGATCTGCAGGAAAACCCATAGATTTCACCCGTTGAAGACCAGGGCTACCCGGCTTTGAGGTGTCCCTGGGAGCTTGGGAGCTTTCACCGTCCAACCTGGCGAAAATATGGGATGTTGAAGTGATTTCAGCTGATTGAAGCTGATTTTGAACCATCTAAATATATGAAAATATATGAGATTCACATTTACATGTTTTCACCACATTAAACTAAGATAACATTCATGTAGGGGATTCTTGTGCTTTTAACATCTGAAGCAAACATAGCTGGGAAATTCCTGAACTAGCCATGGTTAGTTTCCAAACTGGTGGCTGAGGAAAATCATCAAACTCGATGGGTTAGTTTCCAGCAAAGGGTGCTTGGACCATGAAGAAACGAGGATTTTTTCGACCTGTCATGGGGGTGAAAATCAATGGAAAACAACAGTTCTGAAACTCTCAAATTTCGGTCTGTCTATCTTAGAGTCCCAGTCTGCCGGTGGCAGAAACAAGAAGGTGGTTCCTTGATTTTTTCCCACCAGTTCCATCCAAATCATTTTTAAGTGGAGTCACAATTAGTCCCAATTCAATCAGAATTATATAGTCCCATTCCAGTTCCAACCAAGTGTGACATGACGATTTAGTGATTTCTGTGTGACTTCCCAAACACTTGGATTTGCGTTTTCAGTTGGACCATGGGGAAGCATACGGATTATGTCAACTGAACTTGTTTTTCTTTAAGTCCATATCCAAAACAGTTGGACCTGTACTGCCTCAGAAATATAGGATACTAATGGGGGAGTGGATTGGGACGAGAACGTGGCAGATTTCGCCAGAATAAAGTGCTGTTTTTATCCAAGCATGCAGCGTGCATGACACATTAATGTTTTTGTTTGCCACAAATGTGGCGAAACAATCCAGGATTTCCTCAACAGTAGCGTAGCGGGGACTTATGTAGAGCAATGAAAAATTCAATCGAGTCCATCAAGATCGAGGCTGTTGAGGCTCAAGGAAACCTGTTGGAATTTCAATCATGACACTACCCAAGCACAGCGAAAATAACAATGATTTCACACATCTGAAATATATGCTCTCTTGATGCTTTGCGCTACCAACCATCATCCTTTATGGCGAAGGGTCTACCAAGCAAATCGTCCCCCTTCCATTATTTTTTGTTCCGAAGCCGAGGAGAGTTAACTCGAAACTGGCGCGGTGCTTCGTTAGAAGCGCACCAGTGGAGCAGTGGCTGTAAGGTACAGCGGCTGGGGTGTGGGAAATCTCACCAACATTTTTCAAAAGTGCTTGGAAATCTAAAAAAACTTCGCCACTCTTTCATTGACCTGATTTAGGTGTTCACATGAACTGGTTGAATTGGACTATCGCAACGAAAGCGTGGAAGTTCAATTTGTTGGCAGGATACTATAAAGAGTCTATATACGGCAAGTCCATCTAAAATCCCCGAACAGATCCAAGCAGCATGAAAGAACTATGTAAACTTTTGTGCTACAATCCATCCAGCTGCAATGTTATCTGTCACCCCTGGCCACCTCCAAAAATCCTGGAAGCTTGCTGGGACAATCCTGAAACATCTCAAGCGGCTCCATTGCTGTGGAATATTTATCCCTTTTGGGGGCAACGCGCGTAATTCATCAACCAAGGTTTAATGATCCCGGGCTGACATGAGCCTGCAAAAGAAAGCAGGAAAATATCCGGGCATCTCTCTCTCTCTTTCTTTCTCTCTCTCTCTTTTTCTCTCTCTCTTTCTCTCTCTCTCTCTCTCCCTTTCTCTCACCCTCTCTTCACCGCAGAATATCAACGAATTATCTAGCTAACTAAAGTGGCGTGGAACTCATGGCAGTGGAAAGTCTCCCAGTAAATACCACTTTTTGATTCAAGGACGGACCATCAGAAAACCAAACACTTTCCACATGACGAGGCAGCAAGTCCAAACAAAACAGCTGCCTATGGAGTCCCTAAATCCTCCATTTAGTTCGATGATTTTCCCAGCTGTAGCCACTAGTTATGATTTATGGAGATTGTGCAACCAACTATGTTTGATTACGAAGGTAAATCACATTAATTATCTCCTTATCAATGATTAACCTTGGTTAAGCCATGAATAAATAACCACTACTAAGTTTTATCAGAGGTAGTGGTTAGGTCATGACGAACCACTATTAGCAGTAGTACCGCGCAAGGCGGTGGCGGAAGTTTCAAGAACAGGAAACCTATAGGACTAGAGGTTGGTTGTTGTGAATCACGGATGGCAGAGCGAATCCTTTTTTGGAATGTTGCAATGGTTGCAGTGGTCACCTTACCGCAACTGCTGGATGTAGTGTGGAGTAGTGCAGTTGTGTTGAAGTTGTAGCTGTAGTTGCTGTGTAGTGTAGTGTAGTGTAGTGTAGTGTAGTGGAGCTGTAGCTGTGATGTAGTGTAATCAGTTTATTGGCAAGCGCAGTTGCCGTTGTAGTCGTGGTGTGGTGTAATTAGTGTAGTGTAGTGCAGTGTAATGTCATGTAGTGTAGTCTAGTGTAGTGTAGTGTAGTGGTAGTGGTAGTGGTAGTGGTAGTGGTAGTTGTAGTCGTCGTTGTAGTTGTTTGTCTGTCTGTCTGTCTACCTAATCTATCGTATCTATCTATCTATCTATCTGTCTGTCTGTCTGTCTGTCTGTCTGTCTATCTGTAAGCTTGAAAACGAAACAATTCTGCGAGACTTCCTCAATTTTTGAACTTGACAACATCAAAAACGAAACAGTTCTGCGAGACTTCCTCAATTTTCGAAGTTGACAACATCAAAAACGAAACAATTCTGCGAGACTTCCTTCAAACATGGAAAGTTGAGTGCAAAGCTGACGGACTCGTACCAATGCGTTTTACGTTTTTCCACTCCACCTGTCTAAAGTACTGCGCCTGCCGCGAAAAAGTGATGCCAGGTCATACGGAGTACTGCACCCGTCACGCAAAATCATCTTCCCAAAACTGAAGATCTGATGCTCCAAAATGCAACTGATCTCAGGAAATCAGCGCCCGGACTCCTAACAGGTCTGATGAACATGTCTCTTGTACTGCGCCTGCCACGGAAAATGCATCTTTGCAGATCCTCTTCAAATGTCCCACACCTGCCATCGTTTTTGGAAATAGCACAAAAGCCTCACGTTTTGCTCACTTTTGACAAGGTGCACAATCCCTTGAAAGTGGCGCGAACATGTGGTGTTTTGCGCATATTGACTTCGAAATGTGCTTTGCGCCACAACGGCGTACACCTTTTGAACATCTCAACTTCCAAAAGTGCTCGGAAACCGGCAGTTTTTTACGCTTTTGAATTCGAAATGTGCTTCGCGCCACAACGGCGTGCACTTTTTCGACATGGCAACTTCTAAAAGTGCTCCGGAGCTGAGGTGTTTTGTTCATTTTGAATTTGCAATGTGCTTCGCGCCACAATGGCGTGCAATTTTTCATCTCTCATCTGACCAGCTGGCTCCGCACCCGCCGCTTTAGCGAGCCTACTTTTTCGACCCTCCGGAACAACAAATCATTGGAAAAACACAGTGTTTCGCGACTTTCCTACTTTTTCGCGCACCTGGATCTTCTTTCTTCTGAGACTTTCTCTTTTTTGATCTTCTTTCTTCTTCTCTTCTCTTCTCTGACTCTTCCCATCTCTGCTTTTCATCTGTCCATATTGTCGGAAGTTT
>Ga0126342_10018081_pt1 | contig 12119 bp, 10 predicted proteins | sample Cyp1metagenome_FD_92528 | JGI IMG/M metagenome (GOLD analysis project Ga0126342, IMG submission 92528) | Coral microbial communities from Lord Howe Island, Old Settlement Bay, Australia - Cyphastrea 1 metagenome | ecosystem: Host-associated > Invertebrates > Cnidaria > Coral ... | reverse complement strand
TATTTACATATTTACAGTGTATATATATATATATATATGTATATATATACATAGATGTGTGTGTGCGTGTGCGCGCTATACATATGAATATATAGTCGGTATATTATAGCATTGTAGCATTGTATCTTAGTACCCCCACACAAAGTATAACCCACTGCCCAGGAGGAGCAGTTCTCACTGCCAACCGGCAAGTGGCTTAGAGGAGCGCTATGCCAAGCTATGAGCGGTCTGGGATTCAAGTATTCAGTTGGTTGGCGATGTGGTATAGATTGTCTATTCTCATTTTATGCTATGTTATATCCTATTGGTTGGTGATGTTGGTGCCATGTATTTTTTTTTTAGTTGCTGTAAGAACAACATGGTATTTGATCCCACGAATTGTACAATCCGCAGGCGTGGTGCGCAGCGTAATGACCTATGGCGTTTTTGTGGAGCTCGAGTTGAAGGGTGGCTCCACGCTTTGGGGCTTCATTGCGCCTGAAAAGTTGAAGCGGCAACACCAAAGCTGGCGCGGCGAGGAAGGAAACTTGAAAGCTTATGTGAAGAAAGACGCCTTGAAATTGGCACAGGAGCTGAAAGTCAGAGTTTTACCTACTAGCGCTATGAGTCACTTTGCTTGCATTTCGGCAAGTGGCAAGTGTTTGAGAATTGGGCACGGCGATTTCAATAGGAAAAAATATGATAGTGACCATGGGATTTCAAGCTGCGCGATTTTAAGACAAACCCTTCATTTCAAAGGGGTTTTGTGATTTGCAGAGGTGGGTCGTACTCTAGTGACTCTAGTGGAGGAATCTATTGATTCTTCAAATCCTGCGGTTGGTTTACCTCTGAAGGCCTCATGGGGCATGTTGGCTGTTCATGGTCTCCAGCATTTCGATGATCCCTGACGATCCTCCACTGAAATGGGTGATGTGTGCTTTGTCAAATGGGACCCAGGTGTCATTTTTGCAGAGTATCCAAGATTGGCAATGATGAATTAGTGGAGCAATACCCTATGCTTCCTCAACTTGCACTGGACAGTTGGCAAACTACACGGTCCCTCAACTTGATTGCCCATATTTGCCATAGCCATCAATAACCTAAGACATACCAGGAGCACTGAAACATAACCTTTTAAAGCACCGAAAAGAAGAAGAAGTGAATGGATTGTTGATGGTCACAATAAATTGTGAATATCATAGCCTTAATCAACTACCATGCCGAATTATGGCCAATCGCCGATATCGATGAACTACCCATAGTTCATGATTGGTAAAAAGTGTTGCCCCTCCCAGTTATAAGTTGGTTTACAAACCCCATTGACTACAGTTCTATCTACATAAACAAAAAACCCATACTCAATCACTCAATCTAGTTACTTGCAAACCAACTTAGCCAACGACCTCGGGCATCACCCAGCAATATCTTCCAGGATTCCATGAATGATATCCCTATGATAGGCCATTATAGGCCCATTTTATCTCTAAGATATCCCCATCAACTGGTTGAATTAGCCGTGGCTAGTTGGACTCACCCGTCTTGCGAGGTAACCATCTTTTCCTCTCCAGCTGTGAGGCTTCGGCCGAGCCGAAGCCGGACAACGCGTAGAGTGGTGATCACTTGAAGATGAGTGGGTTTGAATTCCTTTGTCCATCAACACTTTATTGTTGTCACTACAATTATGTTCGGAAATTAAAAAGATGTATGTGTGTGTGCGCGCTTGTTTTTCGAAATATAAACACTATATAGACTATATATAATTATATATACATATTTATTTATTTATTTAACTGTTCAAACATTATGACACACTCTCATTTTCGTTGAGTGTTGGATGGTATGGGTTAAGTGATGTGGCACCTGGACGGCAGCTGGATTGCTATTTGTAATTTGATCAAAGGACTGAACTTCTCAAATCTCCGGGTGAAATCAAACCCACCAGGCCCTAAACGATCATCCCCAATCGATCCCAACATTCCCAACTGTAGTGCTTGATGGAATTGGGTATGCCCCTATTTCTGGTAATGGGCGAATGGGATGATATGAAATGAGCCCGAAGAGTGGGATGGTTTATGATTTGGTTTACCGCTTTACTACAGTATGATACTTCAATGTGGCATCAAGACTACTTTTGACGAACTTGGTGTGACAGCCTTGGCCAAATCTGTTGTCCTATTGGTGCCCTCTGGCCCTGTGGTTCACGATGATTCAAGAAAAATACTTGGGGGTCCTGGATAGTGCATATATGCATATATAAATATTTATATTTAGAGAGAGAGAGAGAGATATGTGGTCAATAAGCCATACTACTAGGGTATATCACGATATCCCATGTTTTACTGGGTTACTGTATATGATGGGTATAGTTATTCTCCACTTAGACTTACATGTTATAAATACATATCTCTTAGTCACTGGTATGCAGATCAAAGTGCAAAGTCATGTTTTCGTTAGCAGCAACTGCACCCCGATCCACCACTGCATTCAGCTGTGGCGAAGATAGTTGGAGTGCCCGGAAAAACGGGGCGGAATTGCACGGCATTTTCCATCACAGATTCACAGGATTCATGAAGGATGATGGGATATGATAATCTCATTGGTGGCTTAAATGGAAGCGTTCTATAAATTCCAATTTAGACATGGAAAACATGATCCCAATTGACAAGCGCAGTTTTGGGGTGGCCCAACCACCAATCAGCAATTGATTAGGCAAGATTTGTCATTCCGTAACCCCAAAGTCGCATGTGGGTGTGTTTCCTTTGACTTCTTGATGCTTGCCGCAGGTCTTATGTTATACCTCCTTGCTGCGCACTAAACCTGAGCTGAAACCCCATAGCTGCGCCACATCCAATGGAAGCTTTTTTCCTTCAGGGCTCCATTGTTGGGGATTCCATGTTGAATTTATATACCCTTTGGTAATCAACCATGCCAATGGGAAATCCCATGAAATCCCCTATATGGGAGGATTCGTGGATCTTTCATTGCCCCGATTGATTGCAGCAGGCTGGGGGCTACTTTCATTCGGAGGAATGCTCTTGGAAAGTACAAGTGGGCGACATTAGGGCATGCCATATACCCAGTGGATAGCTAGGTTTGTTCTGTTTGAGGTGCCTTTCATGTGATCGGCTGTGCTGAACCGCCATTCTCGGTATCCCCCACGAGACAAAATCACCGTGAGGTGGCTATTATGAACAAATCTCACGGTTTGTTTCAGCGATGCAACAAGCAAAGACCGACAGAATTGGTTCAATTTGACAAGATTACATCAGCAATCAGTAGCCTCATGATGCCTCATGTAACCTCACATTATCTCACTTTCCGCACCAAAAAACAAATCGTATTTCTCTTGGGGAACTGCCAAAGCTTGTAATAGCAAAGATTCTACGTTTGTCTGTTTCAAGTGGCGACTCGGCGGCACGGATGGCCCTCAGATCGAGATGCCGTTTCGCCATGGCGGATTTATGGCGTTCCTGCTGGTTGCATGCAGCGGAACGCTCTTTGAAGGCGGTGATCTGATCCCTGAAGGATCATGTTGCGTCGACCCCAACGGAGCTTGCCTGTTTGACAACTGCTGCAACTTCGCGTTTATGTTGCGACATCTTTGGAAAGCTATCCGGCATGGCGGAAGTATCCAACCAGGACATTCTGGCTGCCACGGGAGGAGTGCTTTGGAATGCTGCAGTGTCACTCACAACATCGCACAGCGAGGGCTTCCTTGGTACAATTATGGTTTGTTGACATTTCGCACCCACTCCGGGCAATCTGGGCGGGCAACCTATTTGAAGTTGGTTCAAGCTAGTGCTTTGAATTGGTGGGGCGAGCTCTTTGAAAGTAAGCGAAAACACTTCAGCCGCAGCTTCCCAGAATTGATGCTGGACGGATTATAGCCATATGCTTATAGACTTTTAGCATGATTGGCGATAATAGGTTTGCCTATATAATACTGTATTATTTATCGTTATATATATATATAATATCGTGGTAAACCATGGTAAACCCAATGCAAGACCTACCATTTGGGGATTGTTAGTTTATAACACCCATTTACCGCAATTTTGGGGATGGTTTATTATTGAGTTTACCACATTGCGATATATATTCCACTAGAAGTTAGTCTTATAGCCAGGGATCAATGGACCTAGGATATCCCGCCACAGTCCGGTGCTGGCTTCCTGTGGCCTACTGGTTATGCTTTGGGACATGCAATTGAGAGGCTGAACATGTTGAAACTTCCAGGCCGTGCTGTGCGACTGGACGGATTGAAGCTATACACTTTGACCTTTTGAGTTGTTTGTTACAGTTGGGTAAAATGGGAATTCTCTTAGGTGACTCGAAGATGTCTCAAGCGCTACTTTCAGAAGGGCGATCAACAAACCACCCAGGCGATTCTTGGAGGTTGGTGCCGGTGTAGGTTTCGCTTCCTTGGTGGCCCTACTCCGGGGTTGGCACGTGCTCAGCACAGATCTCCTGTCTGAAAGTGCTGTGGCGCGGCGTTTCAGTGCCATGGCATCCTTCGGCAACAGCAGTGACATGGAGCGATTTCAGACAGCCGAACTGGATGTTTATGATGAAAGATCCTGGCCGACGGAGGAATTTCATGTCATCGCTGGTAGTACTATGAGTAGCGTGCTCAGTGAACAGCAGAAATTTCACTCCGCCTTTCGGAGGTTGGTGGCTTCGAAGCTTGCACCGGGAGGTGTAGGGCTCTACACCCTGGATTTTGGAGCGAAGTTTGCAGATGAGGTGATCAGATCAGTCTTGCTCGAGTCTTCAAGAATTTGCTTAGTAATTGAGAAGTTTCCTCCAAAGGTCCAAATGTGTGTATTCTCCTCAACAACATTCAATAAATTTCAATAAGCTATTATGCATTTGTTTTGCCAAGTAGTGGTCAATCCAAGAAAAAGTCATGATTGAAAATCGTAGCAAGGCTGCATTACTGGGTCGCGACCTGCATGCTGACTGACCAACCTCAGGTTCTTGACACTTCCCAGTGAGGATCAGCTGAAGGGTGTCCTATATGCGAAGTCGACGGACTGGCAATGGTTTCCCCTCGAAGTGGATCAAGCCACTGAAGGACATTACCTGGTAGTATTTCAGCGGCCCAGCGAAAATGATCATGTCGGAGCCTGAGAACATCTGCTGGATGTTACTGGCCAAGATGCCAAGAGGAATATGGCGACCTGTTCAGATGGCTGGGCCACCTGCTCGCCATTGCTCGCCAGCCCGATGCTGAACCACCGGAATGGGGATAGAGTGAGAGAGAGTGATGGAATTACCTAACGTTTGGAAACACGTAAATCTTGTTGGATATTATCGCTCATGAAGCTGTGTTTTGAGAGGGTCTTTGGCGAAGAGTAGGCGCAACCTCAGCAGGTGCATTCTGAGCAAGACTTTTGGACATCTCCCCAATTTGCGACTGTGAATCACCAGCATGATCCATTTACTGTACCCAACCTTCACTGACCACTGTTGCAGCATGCGGGATGTGAGGTGTTCTCCGATATTTTCATCAGCCTACCATTTTCGATAGTGCACCAAACGAGTATTCTATCCACTTTCCCACGGCTACATGTGCGATTGGGGCCGCATGTTCCATCCTTTCGCAGACAACTTGTGCTCAATAGCTTCAGATGATTCATCGGCTGATCCAAACTGCAGTCGCAGATCCAGCTGGACTCAAAGACTCAGAGTCTTCGAGTTGAAGCGTCTTCTCTTCCAAAAGACAACTGACATAACTGCAATATGGCATATGGGAAGGCCAGCTGCGACCTAAGCCTATGACTTCGACCTCAAAGATCCTGCATCTGCGTATTTTTTACAATTACAATACAAACATCTTCAAACAGAAACTGCTGGGAAATCCACCTGCAATATTATTTCTATTTATTTTCCCATGCGCATGTTTCCGCAATGTTCCATCTATAAACCATAGATTTCCCCATATTTTACCATATTCTTCCCATAAATCCTCCTCCCCATGAATTTCCCACATCTTCCCACTATTCTTTTACCATAGATGTTCACAGATTTTGACCATACCATAGGTTTTCCATGGTTTTCCATGGTTTTCCCATATACATGTTTCCACCATCTATAAACATTTATAAACCATAGATGTTCCTATATGTTTCCCATTTTTCTCATATCAACCATAGGTTTTCTCACATTTTCACCAGTTCCCAAGCGGATTTCGCGTCAAAAATGCTGCGCTTGGCGCGCCGCGCTGGGCGCGCCGCGCCTGCGGTTCCTGCGGTTCCTGCAGTTCCTTCTCCCTGGAGGCCGAGGTATCAGGCGTGGACGGCGAGATGGGAGGATTTTTTGGAGGTTATGGGATGATTCTGGGATAGGTATTTGTGACAAATGTACGGGATAATAATGGACAATTACTATGGGATAGTTATATGGGATAATTGGAATTTTGAGCAGAATGGAACTGGGATTCAATGGAATTCCGTGGTATTTAATGGGATTTCATGGTATTTGAATGGAGGGTTAGAAATATTTAACCATCTAAAATGATGGGTATGGTGGGGACGTGATATTATAATATATACTGCTGATACAAAATGATATAATGGGGACATATGGCTGGTGGTTTGTCAGTTTTATATATCCCACCAGCCTGACAACACTCAGCTTGGTGGTGGTGAAGCAGGCTCCTCAAAACCCTGCTTTTTGGAGATCAAGGGCGGGAGAACAGTAACCCATATTGAGGCACTACTATAGACTATAGCAATAGAATGGGACCAGACCAGAGTCACCAAGTATACTGTATCATAACATATTGTAATATAAGCAACACGTGAACATACATATGTATGTACAAATTGACATATACTGTATATTGACATAAAAAGAGAGAGAGAGATAGTTATACATTATATATATAATTATATATATTTGATTAAATATATACGATTATATATATATACTGTATATTTATGTTGACACACATGCGAAAGTTGAATATGCAACCCATTCAAATATATATAAATATGCCACCCATTCAACTCAATCCGTAATGCGCTGATCCCTTTTGTTCCCAGGGTCAAAAAAGTCCCGCGACAGAGGCCTGGATGTTCCGCCTGGGCACGTGACGGCTGCCATAGTCCAAATATATATATATGATATAAACCAAAACCCTCAAATGGACAAGTAAAAATTATCACTATTTTGGATTTGGATTTCATTTTTTGAATATCTTGGGTAAATAAAATCCGAATCTAGAATAGTGATAATTTTTACTTGTCCATGTGAGGGTTTTGGTTTATATCTGATTTATGATAGCCGTTTTTTATTAATTCCTAAATTTCGTTGATAACTTATATATACCATTTCACTTTTTGGCTTTGTTGTGCATAGATATATCATGATAACTGGAGGAGGCAGCACCTTGTAGTGCAGCACCTTGTAGTTGCTTCAGAAAATATGCAACAATTGGGCATGCTCGTGTTCAGACTTCTGGTTGTGGTTTTGAAGATTGAAGCACACAAAAATGCCAAAAAACCAGCTGCTGGCCTGACACTTCGACGTCAAAATGTCAACGGCACAGGTTGAGGATGACCTGAAGCCCGCGAACTGTCCCATCTTCGCGACATCCGCAGGCAGTCCCCAAGGGAAACCTTGGATGGATGGATAGTGTTACACTGTTACACTCGAACTGAACTTTTGCTATGGCGGGGGATACATATTGACCAACTGCAATCGATAGTTTGGACGGGGTATCTAAGATTGGCAACGTTATGATTTTCATTGAGCAGGAGGCATCAAGGGCTCATGTGGAATCGAAAATGATGATGGTGATGATGATGATGATGATGATGATGCTGTTGTTGTTGGTGATGATTGCATTTTTCAACATCCATGCCATTGCTGTCCATTACTGTGTATGTATCAGTTGGACTTACTTCGTGCTTGGTGGTTCATCACAGTCAGCCGGTCAGTTCACCCCGTTACTGGCTGTAACTCACTTACCCATACGTACCCCACTTATAGTTGGAGTTCTAACCCACTGACTAACTGGGATGGTTATTTGATGTTATTTATATTCCAATTCTCTCCTCATCATCTCCTTTTTTTATCCGGCACTATACTGGTACGTATATATTTCTATAATTTTCTATCTATATATATATATGTTATAGATATATATATATATATATATAGTAGATAGATACATATATGTATATATCCCCATATGTCCCGATTGAATCCCTAAGCTGGGGTGAGCCACACTTGGCGGCTTGATGTTTTGCTAGGTGAACCCAAAGGGCCTCCCTCGAGAACGTTGCGGGTTTTCAGGCCACTGCTGTGGTGAAACAGCACAATGGTGATCCGGAAACGAATGGAGAAATCCTTTCAGGTTTCTTCGACCCACTTCAAGTGGGATAAAGATGGGGTGAGGCAAGTTCTATCACCCATTTGCATTCAGATCGTACCTTATTATTCGCACTGATTTGCTAACTGTTGGGCTCACTCGAATGATTCCAGCAAGAACAGCCTCCATTGTCAGGAGCTACATTTTCATGGGGAAGATGATCATAAATTAAACCATCCAATTCGGGCGCACCTCATTGTTGGACAATCTGACAAAGCCATGTTGACGTTTTTCTTGCATGAATTGAAATCACCAACACTTCACCAAGTCACCAAACAGATCAAGTGCCAGGATGGTCCCGAAAGATGTGGTTCAGTCCATCCACTCCTTGTATTGGATCTTGATTGGAGGCTGTACTGCATGACATGTGCAAGGGTTAAAATTTCGCCAATGGTTTGGCCAAGACAAAACTATGTCCATGTTTTGCATTCATGTCAACCCATTTCCATTGACATCATAATATGGTCATTTATTTCACGCAAGTTGGGATTTCCAAGTGGAGTGTGGAGTGTGTGATTTCCAGAGAAAAAGTAACCTGGTGTCACAAGGCAGGAAATCCCAGCAAAGTAGAGCATGGAACCAGAGAAAGCAAAATTGGACAACATTGGGACATATCGGGACCTACAGCAAGCCCCACGAAAAGATCAATGCTTGGATGATCCGGCTCTAGACTCTTAAATTGTACATGACAAATGGTTGTTTTATCGTTTGGGGGCTACTATATGATGCTGCAAAAAAGAACGCACCTTCGCCCTTCCCATTATTCTTGTGCTTATCTTTCTCAAAAAAGCAGCTCCAGAGACTCCAGAGAGACCCCACGAGAGATTGGAGTTCTATATTTTTAGCATCAACATGTACAAACTTTTGGTGAAAACACATGAAATTACACTATTTTTAGTTATTTTTGAATATTTAGAAGCCATCCCCCATCCTTGGTTAAGCGCCTTCACCAACCCCAACCTTAACCAAGTCCCCCAAGCCGCAGGGCCGGTGCCCCGGCACCTGCAAGAGCGGAGCTTTGCCACACTGCCCAGCGTGGAGCGAAGGGAACATCTTTGGAACTTCCATATTAAAAACAAGAAAAACTCCAGGAATATTTCTTTATATGTTGATATATATATATATATGTATATTACAGTCCATTAATATGTCATACATGTTCAATATATATATATATATATACATGCCTACCGTGTTTGCAAATTTGGAGAGGGTTGCCACAGGAGCTTCTGGTGATCCGCCTGACGGTGCGGCTGCTGGCGCTCCTGGGCTTCAGCTTCGGCGTCAGAGCGCTCGTGAGGTGAACCGCCCCAGGGTGTCACGGAAGATCAATGGGATACAATGAGGGATTTCAGCAAATGGTGACTTAACCAACAAAAATAGGGATTGACCCAAGAAAATTGGGATTTAAGCAACAAGAATGGTAATTAGTGCAATGGGGATTTTGTATGGGAGTCTCATGGGATCATGGGCTACAAGTGGTTCCAATCGCCCTAGTGGTTGCAAGTCCCATGTTGTGGGGTTATAACTTGGGTTAAGCAGTTACAATTCGTGGGATGATCCTCCAAAGATTGATGATGTTATTTTTTCAGAACCACCATGTTCAGACATTTATTTGATTGGTTTTAGAAGTCACATTTGTAGTTTAAAGATGGTTGCTGGGGCAACCATAGCTATTACACGCCACTGAGATGAGTTCGGCCAAAAAACACACCCCCAAACCATCCGAAACCCGCAGCCGAACGAGTTCGGATGGATGTTGGATTGTAAACAGGAATGTCCAAACAGTCAAGTTCACCAACTACAACCATGATTATCAAACATGATTGACTAATACTATTCCTTATTATTTTATCTACTATTGATTGTATCTATTTGTAAGTATTAACTACTACTAACTATTAACATCTATTATTAATTATAATTAACTTAAGTCTGGATGGCACACTGAAATGGAAACATTTCTTCCTATCGCCTATCACCCTCTTCCAGGGTCTTCCTGTGCCAAGTCGAGGCGGCTCTGGTTTAGTTCGCCTGAGCCGGCCGAGTAGCGGCTACGCGGATGTTTCCCTATTTCCTTGGTGATAAAGCCTGAGCCTGGTTAATTTAGGGGGCTACCACCTTTTTTTAACCTGGCAATGCAACAGAAATATGGAAAATAATCCATGTTTCTGTAGTAAATCATTTACAAATGGACCCGTTTTCCATAGCAAACTGTAGTTTGCTGGAGAATACTCCCTTTTTGATTTATGTCATTTATGTTTTTTCTAAACAAATTGGGAATCATCGGCTTTGAACATCTCACACCTTGTCTTATGAATGCTGACATGTTGAGGGGAAGGCCTCACGGTGGCTTTGCCTTCGCTACCCTGACGATCTTCCAACCTTCCAACTTATGTCCCATGACGAGCGGTCGAAAAATGCAGTGACCGGAACGGTGTTGCAACTTAGGGCGGTTTTGGACAGGTGCATTTTTGTTGTCCCAGTGCCCAGATGTTTAGGATAGACCATCTGGGCAAGCCTCCGTGCGTGGACGGCTTCAAATACAATCCACAACTGAAACATATTTTCAGAATAGTTCAGAATATGTAAACAATACAAGAGGCTGGGTTTCCTGAGGCAATCATATTACTAATTTGAGCCCGTTTACATTCAGGTATCTTGGATCTTTGGATGGTACGTTCAAATGCGCACTGCGCACACATGCAAATGCACTACAAGTACTTGACAAACTGCTGCTTTCCGGCCAAGGCTGGTGCTTGTGGAGGCCTCAAATCTTGAGGTACTTGCAGACCCAAGCTGCGGTACTTGGCAGTCGTATACTGTAGCTTCACCACACTTTAAGGAGTTTGATTTAAGCCAACATGTTTACAAATATTGGTTTGTATGCTGGTGTTGCCGAACATGCCCCAAGATGTCCAAGGCAGTTGTAGAACATCATTCTGTGAGAAGGACGCTGCCACTGTAGCAGCATAAGCAGATCCTGGAGATGAGTTCCTGTTTCTAGATTGCTGGTTGGAATCCCCTGAAATGTACCATGAAGGGGCTTGCCACTGCTATAGGCAACCCCAATGATTTCAAATCGTCGGGCCACAAACGACCCGCACTGTGTAGTAATCCTTGGTTACCCAGCTGAAACACCCAAAATCCATCCATACAATTATACTGTACATATATATAAGTATAGATTATATATATTATTTGTTTTAGACTTCACTATATAAAGGAAATCATTGTATAAATTCACATCTATAGGTATCAATGCCAGTGACGTACGTGTGTAATGGCATGTGTAGTACACATACATAAATACATGATTTTTCCAACCGATCTATGTTCAATTCTTTCTCTCTTACCTTATTGTTTCTTTTCTGTTCTGTTCTTTTCCTTTCTTATCTATCTTATCATCTTATCTATCTTATCTATCTTATTTATCTTATCTATCTTATCGTTCTTATCTGTGTTGCTTGTCTTGTCTGTCTTTTTTGTCTTGTCTGCCTTTTCTATCTATCTATCTGTCTGTCTGTCTGTCTGTCTGTCTGTCTGTCGTCTGTCTGTCTGTCTGTCTGCCTGCCTGCCTGCCTGCCTGCCTGCCTGCCTGCCTGGCTGGCTGTCTGTCTGTCTGTCTGTCTCTCTGTCTCTCCGTCTCTCTGTCTCTCTGTCTCTCTGTCTCTCTGTCTCTCTGTCTCTCTGTCTCTCTGTCTCTCTGTCTCTCTGTCTCTCTGTCTCTCTGTCTCTCTCTCTTTCTATCTAATCTAACCTA
>Ga0126342_10018080_pt1 | contig 12120 bp, 14 predicted proteins | sample Cyp1metagenome_FD_92528 | JGI IMG/M metagenome (GOLD analysis project Ga0126342, IMG submission 92528) | Coral microbial communities from Lord Howe Island, Old Settlement Bay, Australia - Cyphastrea 1 metagenome | ecosystem: Host-associated > Invertebrates > Cnidaria > Coral ... | reverse complement strand
ATGACTAGTCATAGGGTTGATGGTGATGAAAAATGACACAGGACTTATTTGCTTTGGGGTTGCGCCCTTAGATTTCCATGGCAATTACCTCCAAAATGTTAGACACTATCTAGACATGAGAGTGGGTAAGGTTGAAAACCATGCCAACTCTGAACTCAGCATCACCAAATCCTGGAAAACTAATCGTGGTGCACCGTGCACCCCACCAAAAAGTGACAACTCTCTGTGAATATGCACCCACCAATCAAAGCGACCAATCCAAAATTGAGACTATAAATCAAGCATCCACTACAACAATCTACAAACATTGGATGGCTAACATGCACTAAAATTAACCCAAATCAGGGGTTCGCAGGACTTACACAAAATTGAGTTGTGGCAACACGTTTTTTGTTGGTTGATTGCACCTATCATATCATTGCCCTATATTTATGTGCCCATGCTTCCACACTGTTTCCTGGTTGAAACCCTATGTTCGTCGGTTAAGATCCTAGAATCATGGCGGATTAGTTCATTACACCCCCCATGTAAAACCAAAAATCTTAAAGTATTACAGCAACCCCAAAACAAATAGAAACGTGTTTCCAGGATGGTAGTTAGGTGATGTTTTGCCAGATATTTTCCGGGCCCCCAACTGTTCTGACTTTTTCTGGGGGTTACTATATTAAACCCTGATTCACCCGGGAAGTCTTACCTGCAAGGTGGTGCCGCATATTCAACTAGGGTTTATTATAGATACATACATACATGCCTATTAAATTATAATCTATTACATAGCGGCCCTGCAGCCAACATGCCAAAAATATGTGGGAACCACTTTTGAGCGCCCTGGCGGCTGAGTGTCCCGGCTCCACTTCATCGCCCTTCTTCACGTCTGGCACTTTGTCCCCTGCGCGAGGACCGCCCGGCAGCCGTTCCACCATTTCCTGGCAGAAGAAGGGGCAATCAGTGGACGTAGCTGACCTGGTTGCCGTACTAAGCGGGTAATATGTTATACAATGTCTTGAATTAATATGAGTTTATGATGTTATGATATAGTTATCACACACACATATGTATATATATATTGCCAAAAACTACGCGCAATAGTTTTTTGGTGGCTTATTAACAGGTAAAGCCTGGCCCGCGCCGGGGCGGAAGTCTCAAACATTTTCAACCAGCTATAAGAAATCAATGGCGTATAGGATAATTTTGGAGATGCAGAAGCAGTGAAGTACTATGAAGTTGTGAGGTGCATCAACGAATGAGCAAATGGTGGTTGAGACGCCACTGAAATGATTGAACCAATGAATCAGTGAATCAACAGTGAATCTGTGAATCAATGAGTGAATGAAATAGTGAGTCGGTGAATCCATGAAGAAGTGAAAAAATGGACCAATGGTTAATGAATCAATAAATCAATGACAGAGTGGGTCAATGAATGGACGAATCATGAACCCATGAAACAGTGAATCAAAAAATCAATAAACCAATTATCCAATGAACCAATAAACCAATGAATCAGTGCATCCATGAATCACGAATGAATGCGTGAACGGATGGATGGATAAATGAATAGATGGATGAGTCGGATGAGTGAGATATTTCTTTGCTGAGCGACCACTTCGCTGGCTGAATCTGGCTGAGGTACCTCTTCTCTCAGCTACTTCTTCTCTGCTCGTAACTCGGAAGTTTTCGAACTAAACTTCCGTTGACAACCAATATTAAAACATCCGATGACCCGGTTACATACAGGATGGACACCAAATAAATCCAAATAAGTATGTGTTTTCAACATTTTTCAACCCCCAAAAAAGGGACGCATCCCTCAACATTTGTCCCACCGTCAAGGGATGGTTTACCGAAAGGTTGGGACTTCTTGAAAGTGATCTGGCACCACTGGCATCAAATAACCAACTCGGCCCTGCTGAAATCAAACAGGTATTATTGAATTATATTATAACATATATATATATATATATATATTGAATTTACGATAATTTACGTGACGTGGACATACCCTCCGATAATTTGGCCCATTTAGAATGGATGCTCTTACGACGGCTATTTTCCCGCGGGCAGCTGGGATGACTTAAACTTCTGCCCTTCAGGCCTTGACGGCCTTGGGGTGCAGTTGGGGGTGCTGTTTCATGGGTATATCACTTATAACCGGAACAGCACCCCCAAGTGCCACATCTTCTGATAGCACATAAAATCATAAAGGATCTAGGATGTGAACTGTAATCCTGAACTTTCTGATGTAACACAATTAACTATTAAAGGTCACCAGTACTAGTATGTTGGAGTACAAGAGGTCATATACAACTACATGCATATAAACAAAAACACATGTCCAACTACCTGAAAATCCATTGCCCATTGCGCCTCTGGGATTGAGTGGATATAGACCAAGACTTGAATGTCCTGGGACAAGCCGTTTCGCGAAGAGCAGGATGGCTTGAACATTAAATAAGTTTGGCCATCTGGTTGGTGGCACAATGCTGTACATGTTTTGGAGCAGGAAGGTTGGGACCGTCGTCCCTCCCGCTGAGGATGCAGCCTCGAAAATGTCAACGAAAATGCCGAAAGGTTTGACTGAAGCAACAGTACCTTGGCTCGATTCCCTCCCTGGGTTGATCTAGCTATATCTAGCTAATCCAAATTCAAGGGTAAATTGGACACATAGAAAAGTAACATCTGGTAAACCTATTGATCCCCACAAAAGGTGGCCATTATTTAGCACCAAAACTCGGTTGGAGCAACCCTGCCCTGAGATCCTGAGGTTCAACGAGCCAAGCGAGCCAAGCTGATGGGGCATTCAAACATTGTCGACTGGTTACCTTGGATCCACTGCTTGGGATCGTAGTTCTGTCGCAGTTTGCTCAGTCGCTCTTCTTTGGTTCTTCCTTTCGGGCTGACATTGGCCTGAGTGACCGCTGGATCCAGACATGCTCCGAAAGAACCATGTGGAACCATTACACAAAGTGCATCATAGTGCACCACACATTCCCCAAGTGCGCTCAAACTGAACCCTGTTGTTGCTTCTTCTCTGTCCCAAGATTCTTATGCGGACCTTCCAACTTGAAGATGCACATTGTCATTCATTGTTCAACCTACTCCACTTTTCCATTGGCATACGCCTGACTATGTGTTTAAGCCGCAGGAACCTTGAAATTTTGACCCTAAACAAAGGTTTCCTAACTAGGGGTTTTGAAGTATTCAATGGAGTTTTGACAGATTTTGATTGGGAAGTCCCTTTGCATTGTCATTTTTCCACGTTAGTTTTGCTTGAGGGGAATCGAACCGAACCTATTCACTGCTATGATATCTCTCTTTCACTGTCTCTGCAAAGCAAAGAACTCAATCGTAGCATATCCATTCGAATTACGTACATCCCACGTAAGTAATGATGAACATCACGTGAACCATTTCGTTGCCGGGGCTTCTTAGAAAGATTGCCCCAACAGCAGGCCCAGATCCCACACAACAATTGGGCCTGGTGCTGGCGATGAACAAATTACGGTGTCCCGGCTAGTAAGCTTGCCAGTTCAAAATTACCGAAAAAATAAACTCCAGCTACTTTGACGTGTGAAACCATGATAAATATCGACAAATATCAAATATTGATAAATGAAATATAAATGATGCTTATTGCGCATTTCTTTCCTATCCAGGTAAATCGCAATGTTCTTGATCCCTCCACTCTTGTCCATCAAGCCATTTTTTACCGTTTACCGCTTCAATCAACCCATGTGTTGGTTTGACACACTTAAATCACTATTTTCGTTGCCTAAATCACCCTATCTTTGGGTCAAGTCAGTCAAGTAACCATTCCAACAATTGTTTTCGATGTTTCTCGGTTAAATCACGTGTTCATATTTCCTTGCCCACCTTACTGGTGCTTAGTAGGAAATGGGGGAGTGACTCATAACAAAATATAAGCTCATATAAGAACTATGAACAATAATCCCTTCCCCCCCATCCATTCCCTACAAAGAACACCAGCCTAAACTTTTTGCTCATCTCATCTGGGTTACAATTCTTCACCTGAATTCAGGCTATTTTGATCTAAATTTTGGGATCGTTATCCCTACCATCATTCTGGGTAAAATACACCAACTCACCACTTCCAAAAAATATTTGGGGATAGTTCACTATCATCATAAATCATTATTAATTCATTGAGTGAAACAGATACAGTAGATATGGTGAGTTTAACTCATCCAAAGCCATTCCCACCACCACCACCACCACCACCACCACCATCCCATTCCGAAAATTCCCTGCGCCTCCGTCTCGGAGCTTTCGGTCTCGTCAGTCTCGTCCCTTCGCCACATGGTGGCCACTGGGAGGCCCGTGTGCAGCGAGGACGTGTCTAGCCAGAGCTTCACCGGTTTGCCTGGGGCATGGACCGTGGTGGGGTGATGTGAGGTGATGGGGCGGTCCTGTACTAACCAGGGATGAATAAAATATATTGGTAATAGTGTATGGTCCCAAGGCCATGGTTGCCATCTCCAATAGAGGTCTATGAAATTGGATAGGCCGCTCGAATGGGATCATGTTTTTAGTGACCCCCAGCCATGGTTGATGAATAGGATGGTTTATGGCAGTTTATGGCAATTCCCTTTAGATCCCCCAGTCATAGTGAAGAAAGCCTAACTGGCCTATGCCAAAATGATCCAAAATGAAAATATTTTAAGTCGATCCTATATACATATATAAATATATATTATAAACATATATTATAAACATATATATATATATGTATGTATGTATGTAATGTGATGTGATGTGATGTAATGTAATGCAATGTATTGTTTATTGTTTATTTGTTTATTTGTTTATTGTTTCTTGTTTCTTGTTTACTGCTTATTATTTGTTGGTTGTTGTATGACTGTATGTATGTATGTATGCATGTATGTATGTATGTATGTGTGTATGTATGTGTGTATGTATGTGTGTATGTGTGTATGTGTGTATGTGTGTATGTGTGTATGTGTGTATGTGTGTATGTGTGTATGTCTGTATGTCTGTATGTGTGTATGTCTGTATGTGTGTATGCGTGTATGTGTGTATGTCTGTATGTGTGTATGTGTGTGTATGTATGTGTGTGTATGTGTGTATGTAATAGTATGTATGTAATAGTATGTATGTAATAGTATGTATGTAATAGTATGTATGTAATAGTATGTAATAGTATGTAATAGTATGTAATAGTATGTAATAGTATGTAATAGTATGTATGTATGTATGTCTGTCCGTATGTATGTATGTATGTATGTTTGTTTATGTATGTTTATGTATGTTTATGTATGTTTATGTATGTTTATGTATGTTTATGTATGTTTATGTATGTTTATGTGTATGTATATGTTTATGTTTATGTGTATGTATGTGTGTATGTATGTGTGTATGTATGTATGTAATGTAATGCAATGCAATGCAATGTAATGCAATGTAATGTATGTATGATATTCCCAGTAGGTTTAACATATAGTGCTGGGAAATCAACACCATCAGCAAATCTCAGTGATCTTACCTGTCCTCATTGACCTCCTGCCCGGGACCAAGCAATTAATCTCAGGCGTCGAACCAACATGACTCATCCAATCTGGGTGTGCAATTTTCTCATACCTGTGTTGAGGCTTCTTGACATCCTCAAATATAATCACGGTTTCATGTTGCTGATATCAAGTTCTATCATCGCTTGGTCAAGCCGCCAAGCCCTTCCTGATATTGGCCGAGCCGCCAAGTGCTTCAAGAATTTCTTGCTCACTGGGACCCACGAGTGGGCGAATCTGCTCCTGTGGTAGCCAAGCCTGCCGGGGCAGCGGAGCCACGCGATGCATTGGAGCCATGAAAGCTAGGGTCCATTCGTCCATTAGCATGTTATTAAATGATTACTTCCGTTCATCCAGGATTCCATGTAGGTTTCAATTGGATCAACACTTCACCTATAGATCCAACTAGTATACTACAGCTGTTCCACATCATGTAAAATATATATGTATATATAAATGATATGTATTATGTCTAGCAACCCCGCAACAGACTGGATGCTGAAAGGCAAAATCCTATTGAAATAGTGACAGTTAGAACCTGTTCTATATTTTTGGGGCTGCTCAATGTATACAGATATACAGTTTACATCAGTTTACTATATTATCTGGTTGGTGGTTTCAACCCCTCTGAAAAATATTAGTCAGTTGGGATGATTATTCCCAATATATGGAAACATAGAAAATGTTCCAAACCACCAACCAGTCAATTTCAAGTGATATGTTACTATAAACTTTACTATATATAACATATAAATAATCTGGGGAACCCAATAGTAAACCTATCATTTTGGGCCCAATTTGGGGATAATGAAAAACCCCACCCATAAAAACGATCAAAAATGGTGAATTAGGGGATGGTTTGTGGCACTGGGTTTACCACATTCACAGAGATATCGATCTGTAGTTATCTATACTTAGTCGCTTTATAATCAGACTAAGTTGAGTTCTTACTCTACCCCCAAAAATGATTCATATGACGATTGTCATATATAAGTTAAATATAAATATATATATATAAGTTAAGTTATATAGATTTATATATCCCATATATATCCCATAGATATTCCACTCATATCCCCATGTTGAATGCCACAGTTGTATCCCCACCTTCTGCCGACGACCTGCCAGCTGCATAATGGCTCCCTGGCCCTGGCGGACCACCACAGCCTTGGCCATGTGCCAGCCACTCACCTGCGCCGGCGATTCAGCCGGGAGGATTCACTGAAGCTTATTCACTTGAAATTGACCTTTGTAATATTTTGTAATTCTGGTGAAGTTTAACAGTTTCAGTGATGAACTGCTGGTGAGTTAGGGCTTGACCAGTGGAACATGTGGGTTTAACAACTGAAAACGGCGAGTTCATCATGTAACATGGTGGATTAATGGTATTTTGAGGTAATATATACTGGATTTAATACGGAAACAACCATTGGAATTTGAAGATAAGGGCGATTATTCATGAGACCTGCCAACCAAACACATTTCTGAGGCTAAAAACCAACCATCTTTTGGGGATATAAGATGATATTAGTGGAATATCTATGGGATATATTACTATATAAGCCATACTATCAAGGGTTTATTAAGGGAATGCCTGAAGCACCAGGATTTTTTTGGGGCGAATCTTAACCACCTTGGGAGAATTTCCCGAATCCGAAGCATCATTCCATATCATTCCAGTCGCAATGAGGTCACTATAATTCACTCTCTCTCTCTCTAGTTGAAAGTAAGAATCAGAGTATATTGAACTATTGAACAGTATATTGAACAGTATATTAAACTATATTCAATCATATGCAAAATACCTTTATACCTTCGACTTACTACGACCCACGCCCCGCCGGGCCTCGACCTGGTCATCACACCTGCGTCGGATTACGAAAAGGGAAGCCCTGGAGTTGCCAAACAGGGGCGGCCATTGCTGCCATACACAAACACACACACATATATATATATATACATACATACATACATACATACATACATGTGTGTGTATATTCTGTAGACATAGAAATATATATATTATATTATATTATATATGTCTATATATGTTTATGTATGTCTATGGTCTATGTATCTATCTAACATGAATGGATGAGTTGGGAAAAAATACCCATGGTTTTCTTCCAAAATTCGATGGGTTGACGGTTTGGGCCCGGCTTTTCATGGGATTTTGAGAATGGACTGCTCTCATCCAAGGTGCTCGGGCTCTACTGCCATCTCAGGCAGCAGCCTGGCCCACCGAATCTGCCATGTCTGATTAGAACTGATGCACTTGCTTCATGGGCTTACGATGGCTTGAGCATTTTCTGTTGTCATTCTGTTGTCTGCACATAAATTCATAATTTTTGGACGCATAGGGGTCCCCAATCCACATTTAAACATGCTTCCCAACTAGTTTGATGTCGACGATGATCCCTAGCATCCCCATAGTTGAAAGAACCGCTTGCACCAATGACCATCCTGCTTTGGCAAGGAGCCCTTCATTGAATTCATCAGCCCCCTGCGAGCCAAAGCGCGCCTCGACGCTATCCTTTCATGGAGGTCACTCATCATGACAGAAACTGCCAGAAAGACTGTATATTATATATATATGTATAACGTACACACACACACACCCCGGAAACTCACCATTTTTCATGGGTAAATACCTATATAAGTAAACCAACTATAAATGGGCCATTTCCTATATGTTAGTTCAGAGGGTATGCAGTATCATTCAGTATCATATGCATAAACAATGTCAATATACATAAGTTTACACTTCAAAATTTGAGAGCTGAAGTCTCTCTATGACATGTTCGGGAAACCAGTGATGGAGCCCCTTGCGACTCCATAAGAACTGAGCTCCCGACCATGGTGACTGAGCATCTGCCACCAATTCGAAAAAAAAACACGATGGCTGCGATGTCAAAAGGATCCGGCATAACTTTTCTGATATATGTCTTGTCAGTTTTTGTACAGAATTGGAATATCTCGGATCCACTGGAAGCTCCTGAACTTTGAGAGAGAAATACCTGTATAATTACATGTAGGTATGTAATTGTATGCATATATATATACCCCACATGAATGTATATATATATAATATACAGTATATATATACACCTCACATGAATATATATATATATATACTTATGTGTAATTGTATACGTAATCTACTAACACTGGAAATTAAATATGTATATATTGTACAATATGTCAAGCTGCAGCTTTGAAAATCCCAATGGACTGGGAAAACAACATCCATATCCACCAGCTCTCGTCTTGGTGTCAGCCGATGCACCACAGAACGGGCGCGGAAAATAGCGCTGTGTCGGACTTGCTGAAGCTTTGGCGGCTTCGGTTGTCTGCTGGACGGATCATCCGATATGAAAGTCGCTTGGGATCGTCAGAAGAGTTGAAGATTCAGAAAAGTTAAGATAAAAATGATAAAACCTGAACATCAGGAAGGTCGCTTGGATGGAACATCAGAACTATTTGAACATATTTGAAGTACCAGTCTTGTCTTGCTACTCCTGTGCAAAGGGGACTAAAAAAGAAACTGTTGAAGCCTGAAACACGGTTCATGCACTGCATCTTCAAAAACTTGGAAGCAGAACTGCAGGCCATTGCTTCTTTAAAAAAGAGAAGCTATTCAAGCCGACGAACGTCACAAAGTCAAGGAACGGAACAAGCCAATTGGAGTCATGCACCTTGCCAGGGTTCATTGGGATCAACGTATCAACATGCCAGGTGCAACACCCTGTCAGACCCCCGAGTCTTACCAGTTGTACCCTACTGTGTTGGGCGTTTTGCACTGTTTGAATTGAACACACACACACACATATATATATATATATACACATACACTACGTGCAGTTACATGTGTCAATATGAGGTACAACATGGTAACACCAGTAGTTTTATTTTGAAACACCAGCCAGGATTAGCCGTCACTCCAAAATCCTGTTGGTAATCCTCATTTTCCCATGAAGGTGACAGTGTTGGCCCCTGGTACCCGGCAGGTGCAGTGCATCGAATTAGCTGCGCATGGAAATACGCGACTCAAGTGCAGCCTTTATCACCTCGGTCATGGGCTCCAAGTCTGGTTTATGACACTATTTCCAACAGAAACAACACAGAGCGTGGTTAAATTGTTGGTCGTCTATCTTAATTTGGGCAAAGCTGTACCAGGTTTTCTATGTTGATTTGGGCAAAGCTGTACCTTCAGTATGAGATATGTGTGGAGTGCGAAGAAAAACTCCATACAATCCCCCTGATATTTTTTGTAACATGGCAACCATTGAACAACTCCAATACTGAGGATCATCACATCCCTTGTTGATCGTCCCTGAAAGTTGGGACTGAACATGTCCCCATTCTCCACAATGCAGTTGACATGTCAACCCCCCAGGAGATGAAGAAGTTACTGAACCATCAGTTCTCACTATGTTTCACCCTCACATTCCCAGAATCTCACCAGTATTCAACCTCAAAAAAGGTGTGTTTCCGTGATCATTTCGTCAAACATTCATCATGGCCCCCAATGAAAATACACGGCAGTGCTGACTTTCCCACTGACTCTTCGGAATCATTGGATCTTCTTTTCGATTAAAGGCTACCCCGCCCTATCAACCCTACAAGGTGGTGCCCCAGTGATAAATGGGTTATAAGCCGACTATAGAACTATAGATATATCATGATGATTATCATGATATATCACCTATAAATCATAGTGAAATTTGAGTTATAAACACACCAAGCCCATCCGACTCAACGACCACGACCTGGCTCGCGCCGTTGCAGCACCACGGATGCGCTCCACGAGGTTCACCAATTTCGCTTCCGCCGCCTCCAGCTGCCGCCGGAATCGGTGGCGTCTTTGGGTTTTTTGACGCCTCAAAGATGGGATTTTTACGAATTATCCAATATATATATATATATATATATGTATATGGACTTTTTTTTAAGGGATATTCATGGAGACATCACTTTGCTTGACTTCGGGGATTTCCCAGCCCCCAACGAAAATCTCGCGCTTCGGCCCTTTGGACTTGCTGTTGAAGCTGCTCTTGCACCTCCTGCCCCAGAAAAAAGAATGTGGACGACCAAGTGGATGAATAACAAAGTCAAATGTGGTCAACTAACCCAAGAATAAACCATCCCATTCACCAACCATTTGGAAATAACCTTCGAGCTCGAATCAGCCGCAGCACGGTCAACATTGTCGTTTGGCTCCTTGCTTTTGTTCAACGTCTTCATCTTGAATGAGTTTACAGTAGATCTCTGTACATCACCCAAAAACAAGCCGTGGGTCCCCTGATTTAAATGTTTGGCCCATATCTACCCTCTGGTAGACATACAAAAAACTATTTAAAAAAATCACAATTTTTAATGGGTAAATCCACTATTTCAATGGCCATGTTCAATAGCAAACTGTTAGTTTACCAAAGGGTATAGCATATTCCAGGTGTTGTTTGATTCCCAGTTGGACAATGAGGGCTGGAATCCCCCATGGTCTGTGGGCAAATGTTCTGAGTTCCGTGAGTGAATGTTCTGATTTCTGCGGGCTAACATTCCAATTTGTTGTAGACATTGTTTCTCACATTTTTTCAAGTAAAGATTCTGACTATATTTGGACCGTTTTTTCATGTAGGCTGTAGGCATTTGTTCTCTCTCTTGTAGGTAGAACAACCCCCCAAAAATAGATCAAAGCAAACTCCTAGGTGACTTTTCTATCCTTTTCTGGGGGTTCCTGAAATGTAGCCCTGGTAATCAACGTGGCAATTGAACATCCACCATGTATAGATTCCCATTAAAACCTCCGTTTAGTTCGGGGATTTTCAGGCTTGCTACGTTTGAGGACACCTCCTGTCCCTGGAGGGCGTTGGCTAACTCTTCTTCAAGCCTGGCTACCTCAGCAGAAGTGCAGAATGCAGTGTATGTACTATATAATGGTGCCCTCCCCCAGTTATAAATAGGTTATAATCCCATGAAAACTAGGGATATATCACCATATATCACCAATAAACCATAGTTATTGGACTTACAAAACAACTATGGGGCACCACCCTGTATGTACATAGATAATCACCCCTGCCCCCAACAAGAAAGAAAAGTTACCGATCAACTCATCACTATTTCGGATTTTCGTTATTGTGCCAGATTTTGAGTTTTCGAGTTTTCTTTAAGTAAGGGGTGCTATATATATATATAAGCGCTCATATGTATATATACAGATTCATTGCTGTCTGTACATTGTGATTTAATGAATAGTAATGTAATGTCATGTCATGCAATGCGATGTGATGCAATGCATGCATGTATGTACAAAACGTATATACAGTACACACACATATATACAGTCACCGACAGAATTATGGGAAAAAAAAACGTTTCAATTTACAGGCGCCGCCTGTCTATGATAGAAAAGTTACGAACCTTTTTTTTCTTTCCATAATTAATGTTTCCATATTTTTTTTCCATAATTCTGTCGGTGACTGTATGTCCATCGATTCGCAATTTGAATGCATTTTAAGGGGGAATATTGAATTATAGAAAATTTGTGTCTAAAGATCTGGTATATGCCCCTAAGTCT
>Ga0126342_10018079_pt1 | contig 12120 bp, 8 predicted proteins | sample Cyp1metagenome_FD_92528 | JGI IMG/M metagenome (GOLD analysis project Ga0126342, IMG submission 92528) | Coral microbial communities from Lord Howe Island, Old Settlement Bay, Australia - Cyphastrea 1 metagenome | ecosystem: Host-associated > Invertebrates > Cnidaria > Coral ... | reverse complement strand
CTTTATTTGAATGAATTGCGCGCTGTGGAGCGCGTGATTTAGTTTAACTGTTGTTTAACAAATCGAAAGATACAGGAAGTTTCATGGATTCCATGAGGATTCCATGAGGTATAATATATTTGAATTGATAGCGTGGCCTGGTATTCAATGGTTTTGACTATTGCTTAAAATAATTTTAAAATAAATTGCACACTCCGGAGCGCATAGTTTATTTGATTTCAATAAGGCCCAAAACAAATGAAAACCAGGCTAAACTATTCTCTTTGATATCAATCGGATGCAAATAAAACATAATTTATTCAACAAAAATACTACAGCAAATAAAGTTTCATCTCGAGGAAATCCAGTTAACTTGTCGCTCCAGCCAAGCCTTCATCTTTGTAAAGCATCCTTTGGTGATCGAACCAACAAAAACTCAATAGTTAATAGGGGGAGTCCGATCTGTGTGCGAAAAAGAAATCCAGCTGATTGCCATCATTTGTTTGTTTGATTTTGTTCGTGGGACTCAAAATTTGGTTTCATCATTTGATTTTCAAGAGGGTCATTTGGACAACCCTGTGAAGTGAATATGGAAATAAGTGTAATAGAGATAGTAGATAGGGAAAATTCAAAGTAGATAAGGAAACATTCTATTATAGTCAGTCAACTTGAATATGGAAATTTCAAAGAGATTCCAGTTTAGCCAGGATCCTTTTGAACATTTCCATATCTAGTCCAGGAGAAATACATATATATATACATCTACACATATATATATATATATAATGTGAGAAAACATGCTGCATATTGACACCACACGGTTATTGATGGGGACGATTCCATCATATTCCATCATTTGTTTGGACGCATCTTTATATTTCGGGAAACCAAACGGACTCGGAAGTTGCTATATCTGGGTGCGTCTGCAATTTTACGGGAGAACAAACCATTTTGATATTCCCCATTTTCCCTGTACTAAAGTGGCAATTTGGAGATTGCAGCCAGCTGTCAGAAACACCCATATGATTATAAGAAGTTCCTCGGGATGTCAAGCGAGTAATACCATTTCCCTTATCAAGCACCCCCATTGTTTGGTCCCAATGTAGTTTCATCTTCTATGAAGCCATGGTTTCTGAGGGGTGTTCAACATAAACGGGGGCAACAATGAGATGGCCGTAGGGTTAGCTGCTTATGCTTGTGTCTGAAAATGTGGAATACCGACAAACATGGCAGTGAAAATAATCTCATGATTAACCAATGGGCTATTTAGGCGTTTTCCCTTTAAATTTGGAGACAAACCAACAAACATGTGGAATTGGCATAATTCTTGGGATGGTTATTTGTATGATAGTCAGGACAGTATGAATTATGATAATCCATATGCGCCGCATGTCTTACGTGCTAATATTGTTGTTGTGTTCTTCACCTTACAGCTATCGATTGTGACTACAATAGGTGTCCTGTTCCCACTGGTTGGTATAATAGATCAATAGAGGTTTCCCTCATACAACAACCAATAGGTAGATGAGCGTAAACATTAATTACTATTAACCGTATTAACACTTGATAACTATTGATGAATATTGATAAATATTACTTCATATTGATGAATATCAATAAATGTTTAAAAATCAGTACAGATATTGATAAATATTGATAAATAGTATATGCCAAATCGACCCCTCTATTTTCCTACAAAGGAAACAAAAAAAGGTGACTACATCGACTTAACCTGGGATACACATCTCGATGTGCGGCCACGAATCGTAAGTGGTCAATGTCCAATACCCATGTATCACCCATGTGGGGATACTCCACATGTGTATATATATATATATAGATATACTGGTTGGTGGTTTGGAACATTTGAGATTTTTTGCTATAGTCTAGGCTTCCACTAGATATGTATATAACAAATTATGGGGTATCTTATGGGATGAGTGGGATTGCATAATATATATATATTGCATAATATATATATATGTGTAAATTATAACGACCTCACTGTCCTCCCTCACTGGAGTCATGGTTAGTAAGGGAAATCATCCCCAAATGGCGTTTGTCGTTGTGGTTGTTCTTGTTGAGGTGGATCCGTGGCCAATGTTCATCATCCAGGGCAGGGTGATGCCTTCTTTCTTAAGGTCAAAGGCCTTAATTCAGGTTAGTGAATGATGATAATTTACCCAGATATATGTATGAGCAACCGACAAAATTAGCGGAAGACTAAAATAGCAGGAAGTGGACACGGGATGTATGATAGGATGTATGATAGGGTGTATAATAGGGTTACTACCCACAGTAACTAGTAACTGTCACTTGCGGGGATGCTCATCCAAGATCATCCAAGTATATGCCCCGATCTATGGTGGGGGGATATGGCGCATTAATTGAAGCGGTTTATTTCAGTTGGTTACTACATGTGGAGGTTTCCTAAATTAGGGGTAGCCCCAAATCATCCCAGTCACTATACCATTTTAGTCTTGAAACCTATGTTGACTTGGGAATCTCCATTTGAAGAACCCCCCACGCGTACATGGGACCAGCACAAACTCATCGTGGCCGCCTGGGAATCATTCCGAGGTGAAGGGATATCTTCGCGCTCTTCGGCAGATCTATGCCAAGAGCAGTGAGAAGTGTCTGGCCACTGGGCCCGGACTGTGACCGTTGTGGGGTTGGGACTGTGAATGCTTGGTGAACGGTTGGTGACTGGTTGGTGAATGGTGGATGAATGGTGAAAAAACGCTGGAAATTGTTGGGGCACCCAGTGATTTGACACTTTCCGAGCCACGAGAAGTAGATGACGGGCGGGAGATGCCTCTTATTCGCCATGTTGGTTTTGCATGGCCGGAGGAATTGTGCTCCCAAGTCCCTCCAGTTGTCTAATAGGCTTTGAAATTCGCTGAAAACTGGTGAAGTGTGATTTCCACTTAAAAACGTTCATGTTTCTGGTTTCTTTTGTTAACTTGTTGAACCGCACGGTGGCTTAAACACAATATGTTGGCGCCACTTTCAGTGTTCTTCTCAGACCTTCAGTTTTCGCTGGTTTCACATAGCTTCCACTAGGTCACTAGGGGAAAAACAGCTCTTTTACTTGTGGGTTGCTCCAACCTAGGTATATTATTATATTATAGCCACCGGGGGGGGAAAACCTGGGGTTCTACTTTCCATATAATCAAAACAAAATTCATTAAATACCATTAAATGCCTTAAAATCCCATAATTATCATTAAACCACCATTTGAGTCTGTCTGAAATGGGGTATACCTTCTAAATGGCCATGAAAAATTGAGAAAATTATGACTCAACCATTTTGGATTTAGAGGTAGCATATTTTCAGACAAAGCCATTCCGCCTGGCGGTTTGGAACATGTTTTTTTCCATTCAGTTGGGAATAATAATCCCATTTTTTTTGGTTCAGAGGGGTTGTATTCCATGTATTCTGAAGGTGAAATCCTATGAAACCCCATTTTGTATCCCCCAGTTACCCTCTGGTAATTTAACATAGCTATTGAAAATGACCATTTATAGTGAGTTTTCCCATTAAAACTGGTGATTTTCCATAGTTATGTTAGTTTACCAGAGGGTATACCACCAATCCAGCATTGACTGTACCACAAATGTGTACCACCTGTGCATTTTGGGATCATCTCTGAGGCGATGAATGCTGGGGCGCCCGGGATGGGATGGGTCCCAGGACCCGTACTTTTTCGCATTGTTACATGGCTATGTTTGCCATGGGCTTCGACTAGATATGTATATAATAATTTATGGGATATCCTATGGGATTAGTAGGATTGCATAGTATATATATATATATATATATATGGGTAAATGATAAGGACCTCACTGCGACCTCACTGGGGATCCCCAAATGGCCGCAAGATTCAGGTTAGTGAAATATTATAATTTGCCCAGATATGGATTTGCGGAAGGTTGTTTGGCGTATTTTCCCACGAGGAAATGCAGCATTTAGGGAATCGATTAAGGTTGTTTTTTCTTGCACATAAAATCATAAAGAAAACAACGTGTAGATATAGTGAGCATGAAGGAGTAAAGGAGGGTTACAATACTCTTTCCTGGAAAAGAATAGAAGAAGTCCTGCTGATTATGATCATGATTATATGAGAAATAGCCGTGTTTTACATCACAATTTCACATCATTTCTGTGTGATTACAAGACACATTGTCACATGAACTTCGCCATTTCACAGCAGCGTGTCCTGCGCCATCTGGATGGGATGATCTTGATGGAGTTGAACACCAAAAAACCGAAAAAAGGCACTACAGTGAAATGGCCATGGCTTTGGACGTACTATAAACTGATTATTTCCATGGGATGAGACACATTCTATAAACTGGGTTTTGTTAGTACTTATAACTGGTATTTCGGGCCATAACTGTAGAGGGAAAAAACCAGTTGGTTCGAGACGGAACATGACATGGACGTGGATTTTCTCTTGTTGTTGCCATTCGTTGTCGCTGAGACTCTGGATGGTTTGTAGCTATTCACTTTGATGTTTTGCCTTTCTGGGATTCTATGAGACTATATGATGAGATTATATGGCTTTACCATCTAAAATATACCACCATCATACACATGATTAGTGTCCCACTAACAACCAACATTTAACATCATTTGAGCCATTTAGAATCTGTTAAAAATAACCCCGTTGACTTGTTATTGATTTATCATTATAGTAGGTTATACTACGTAAGTTATACTACCTGGGGTATTGGGGATTATTACTACCCAAAATAGGGATAAGTATTAACCAACTAGTAACTAGTATACTGGTACAGTAGCGGGGCGCTTTTCTAGCTCATTTGTTACTATTTATGCATCCTTTGGACTCAACAAATCAGAACAAGCAAACAACCTCTGAGTCAAGTTTGGTAGTTTAATCTTGACCAATATGTCGCGTTTGTTTGCTTTAAACGGAGATAAATAATCCATTCCAGTATCAAAGCACTTGGGGCATGGATATTAGATTAATAATCCATTCCAATAATAATCCATTCCAGTAAAATAAGATATTCCAATAACATCATTATTGTTTATTAATGTTTAATATCTCTCCTTAAATAGGATGTACCCAATAGTCAATTCCTCAGAAATTGAGGCATTGGATTGACCATCTGAAACTCACCTATATAAAGTGGGCAAAACAATGTCATGTTTACCACGCATGACCGAGAATGGTTTATATATATATATATACGTATATCTGATTCTCATCCACATCTGTTCAAACAATGACAAATCTGAATCACCGTTCTTGGGGGTGGTGTAGCACATATATATATATACCACATATATTTATGGTGATGACTGGGGGGCGGTAAACATGGTATTGTTTTACCAACTTTTTATCATGACAATCTGGCCAAAGGTCTTTGCGCTCGATGAGCTCCGGGCCGAGGTGCGCGGAAAGGGCCGGCCGGGGATTCGGCGATTCACGGGACCCGAGCACTGAAACAAGATAGATCGAGACAGGGTTGTTTGAAACATCCCACGAAATATATAGTGACTATAGTGGTAAATGACTTTTCCATCTATTTGAGATAGTAGATTTAGTATAGATGATGGATTATCACTGTATTTTCTGAGAGTACATACAGTGTGAGGCCCCCAAGATAGCTAAGTTGGTTTGTTAACCAGCAAACATAACTGGGGGGCCTCACATTGTAGTTATGGATGATAGATGTAAGAAGAGAATATTCAGAGCTTCATCTCCGGGAAATTTGGACGGTGATGACTGGTGATTGCATTTTTTTGTGGTGGTGCATCCCAGTTAGTCAGTGTGTAATAACAATACATATTATAAGCCAGTTGTTGTTTACACATGGTGAGTCGCATATAAATGATATATATATATATATATATTATGATATATATATATAATATATAATATATATATATATATATATGATATATATATGATATACATATGATACATATATATATATATTTGATATATGATATATATATGATATATATTATATATATTTGATATATATGATATATATATATATTTGATATATGATATATATATATATATATATATTTGATATATATGATATATATATATATATATATTTGATACATATATATATATGATATATATTTGATATATATATATATATATCATTTATAAATATAACATCATATACATGATATTTATATATATTTATGATATTGGATGAGCCGATTACATACGTAACAGCCCAGCCTATATATGAGTCTTATGATGTTATGTATGGGCCATTGAACCGTTTGTAAGTGGGATACGCATCCAACAGAATGCCATCCAACATGTCAGAGTTTATTTCAGGTAGGTTGTGTGTGGGCATCACTGAAAGAAAGTTGTTTTTCATGGCTCATTGTGGAGTTTTTTCTCAAACAAGGACACTTCCATAGACCTTACCTTGCACAGTTTGATCAGCAGTGGACAAACAACAGAAGTTGGACCATAAAGTGTTTATGTTTGGCAGTGCAGTTGCGGTGATAAGTTGATAACTAAATAAACAATAAATATATTATATATAAACTATGAATAAATAGATAAACATTAATATATGTACATAGCCTCCAGAAAACTAATATAGCTATGACGATGGGTTTCCCTTTGAAGTGATCTACTTTCACGGTGGATGTTCCATATCTACGTTCGTCTTCTAGGGGGTAACCACATAGCTCTAGGGCTTAGATCCCAGCGTTGAGGCTCCCGCCATGTTGATGACCATCAAAAAATGGCCCCAAACAACGTGCTTCCAAGAGCGCTCTGAAACCCGTGGTGGCTGATGATTAGAGATTATACCAGCTAATTAATATACCCTCTGGAAACTGAACATAACTATGGAAATCCATTTTACAGCTGGGTAAATCAACTATTTCGACTGGGCCATGTTCAAGTTCGCAGTTCGTGTCACAGTCATTACCAGAGGCTACCGGCCTGGGATCATCCCACTAGGCCGGCCACCAGGCCTGCTTGGCAGTTGGGTTCCTACCTTTCAGCTGGATATGAGGTGAAAATGATAGGTTAGGACGTGAATGTCACGTATGTCCAGAGACACAACTGTAATCCCTGTAATTAATCTTGCAATCTAAATATCCTTTGTGGGATTTCCGATTTTAACTAGTCAGTACAATGGAATGATTCCGAGGGATTTTGGGGAACTCACCATGAAAAGTCGCCCGGTCAACACGCCGGAAGGTGAGTGGCCCTGTTGCCATGTTTGCAAGGTGATACCCTCTGGTTATGACTAACATAGCCATGGTTGGTATAGATGGCCCATAGAAATAGATGGTTTACCTATTTATAGCATGGTGATTTTCCATGGCGAACTGTTAAATAACCAGATGGTAACCCAGATCCTTATCTTAAGTTGGTTTATAACTTCAACTGTTAGGTGTGATTGATAGATATTGATAGCTTCGCCCAAAAAAATAAAACACAACACCTTCCCACAACCATGGTTCTTAGGGGATTTACCGGGATTTACCTATATCTGGGACAATACAATGGAAGTATTTCATACTGGGGGATGGGGTTATAACATGTTATAACTGTAATGGATGGTGCAAACATCAACCAACACACATGTCCGAGGAACCACCTCCGAATTTCTGCGACCAGAGGGTTGAACTTTTTGACTGATAGCCATTGCAGAAAAACAGTCTGCGGGCACTTCTGCTGAAGTAGTTGAATTATACAACACATAAAAAAAAACACAGACCAGGGAATATGATTTAATATGCTTAGTTGTTGCTTAGTTGACAGAATGATACAACACAATACAACACAATACCCAACTTGACAGAACAAAATACTGTTGTGTTCTTTGTAAAGCTTCGGTAGTTACGGCTTAGTTGACAAGATGCCCAAGATTTGCCATGGCAAAGTTGGCTTCGGTAGCTTCCTAACGAGCGGTAACTAGCAACCAAGTGCACCCCTTCAAACTTGGTTGTGAGATGTTGTGAGAATTAGGTATCTTTGAAATATGTCCTGTTTGATCATCATTTTCTTCATTTTTCTTCATCAACATGGCCACTTAAGATATACTGTTTAATTACTCCTTTCTGGGACACAGCCAAAGCGTGTATCCACAAATTAGATCGTGTATTCCGGGAATGAGATATTGTATCCCCAAAAATGGACAGGTACTAGGTGGCCTACAACCACCGTTGATACTTATTGGGCAGGACGGCTCGAGAACTGAAAGGCCGACATCTGCGGACAGGCCTGCAGGTTCTTTGTGTTTGACAAACGAAATTTTGGCGCGTGTAGCAGCTGTCTGATAATTCCAACAGGATCTGATCTAAACCGAATAACCTCCCGCACCTGGACCAGGGACCGAATGAGCCCCAGAGGTTAATGGCAGAAGCCGTGCACGTGCAGCCTTTTTTTGTGAACCAAAGGGCGCGGGGCAGCAGATTTCCATGATAAACGCGCTTGCGCTTTGTGCCGTATTTTTGTTCTGCGGCAGGGGATCTTGATCAAGCGCTTCACATTCGTCATGAGCTTTGCCTTGTAGTAGACACCGTGCCTTTGCCACAGCCTACAAGCACGACCCAAGCCCAGATATGGACCTGCAAATGATTTCAGGTATAATGCTACACCACAAAGCCAGAATTTATTTCGGCGTGTTTTTTGGTGGCTGGCCACCGGGAAAACTTTGTCTGCCTAGACCCTAGTAGACCCATGAATGCACACAGCAAGTGCCGCATATGCCCCAAAGTTACATTCCACAGCAAACAGAAGGTTTGGGACAATGGGATAACAAGCGCAGGCTTCAAAGCGTTGCGTATGGTTTTTTTTACAGGCTCCAGCAGGCATGCGTCACAGGGTTTCAAAGGGGGCACCCTTCCTCCCATGAGTCCCAATCGTTGAAAGACTCGAAGTTTGAAGCCGCCGCTGATAGCACCTGAAATTTGAAGCCGCCGATATGCGTAGTTGCGATCACTTCATATACCTTGCAATGAGTAGCATGGCTGAGTCGCAAGGATTCCCCAAGAAAGAGAGAACAGCCGCGCATCTAACCCGCTTTTTGCCACTCAGGGCGACGGAGATTGGGGCCTGGGGCTCAACAATTTCAAAGCCACCATGTGGCAATTTGGTCGTCTCCAACAGCATACGCGCAATTTCAATTCATGCTGACTGCGTTTCAGGTACTACAGGTCCCCCGAATGGCCTGCAGTAGGGTCTGAAATTTAAATACAATCCAAGACAAATTTCAAGATATTTCAAGTTTCATTTTGATTCATGTTTGAATACATTTAATTTTTTGGAGGGTACTTTTAAACCGTTTAACCATCATTGGCCTGGTTACATTGCTGACTTAACCATCACACATGCGGATCTATAAGCACCAGGCAAATAAAATGCAACATGGCGCCCCCTGAGTCGTAGGATCCAAGCTAATATAGCTACAGTTGCGGCCCTCTACCAGTTTTAAGTCGGTGAAATCAGCCCATTTTTGGAATCATAAACTTCATTGACAAAAACATCATAGAAATAATCCTGTATACTGGGTGGTTCATCCCACTTAGAAATTAAGTTATAACCCCAGTTGTAAGTGGAATAACCTTACTTATCCCACTGGATGAACCAGGGATATCACTTACTCAGGATTCGTGGGTAGTTCGCCACCAAGTAACTTGTATTTTAGGTTTATCTCTATAAAATGGTACAAACCCACATCAATGGATTCAGGGAAAAAAACGGGAAACGAAACCATGGATTTTCCCATTGTAAATATATGTTTTTTTCCTTAAAATCCATCAAATCATGTTTTTTTCCCATGGATTTTCCCCATTAAAAACTTTAAACCAATCCACTGAAACAACGGGGTATCATTGGTCAATGCCAAGGTCAAGATGCCACGGCGGCGGTTCTTGCGGCGCAACGAGCCTGGGAGACCTAGAACTGGAGAACATGGCTTTGTTTAACCCCTGGTCAACTAACAATAGTGGTACCCTCTGGTAAATTAACAGTTGGACCCTGAAATAGCCTAGTTTGAATGGAAACTAATCTTCCAATCCCTATCTGCCAGGGTCTATGTTAATTTACCAGAGGGTATATCGTGGATATATATATATAATGGGTATAATTTGGGTATATCATTTTAAGGTTTACTCTCTGGTAAAATAGTTTTCACCATCTATGGTGGTTGAATGTGATTTCAAATCGGGTTAAGCATCCCGGCGGGTTGCTTATCGAACCCGCGTTTCACCGGGTCGTGTTTCTGACCTTTTCTTTCGTCCCACAAAAACCATCATTTTTAAACTTGTTAATGTGAAGCTTGAAATTTGTTTCTAGAAATTTCGGGCGCCCAGTTTTACTTAATTTCGGTCAAAAGCACAGCGGCGGCCGTTTTTTTTCATTCTTTGTTCTTCACGAAAGTATGGTAGCATGTAGTGTAGCATGTAGGTCTGTATGGAAGTGCAAGAGAACTTGCAGCAGCGTAGCATGACGTCTGTATGGAAGTGGAAGAAAACTTGCAGCAGCGTAGCATGTACGTTACTTACCCCACCCCACCCCACCCCACCTCACCCCGCCCCACCCCACTATATCATATGAAGACTTCAAAAAACCTACAAAACGCTGGTTCGGTTTTCAGCCCGTAGGTTTAAACATGATTCATAGGGATATGAATGGGATATACATTCCGGTAAGCTAACGTATTTTGCAGATATATTCATAGTTAGTTTTGTGGTTACCAAAAAATGGCTAGTTTTGACCATCCAAAGTGGAAATGTAATGAATGGGGATATACCCTGTGGTAAACAAACATAGCTATGCAAAGTACAATTTTTATATGTAAAACAACTACAAATGGTTACTTTCAATAGCGAAATGATCCACCCCTTAAAATGTATCTTGGGGGGAAGGGATTTTTCATACATTTCCTTTTTGGCTATTGATAACTAACTAGTATAGTCCCATTACAAGGTGGTGCTCCATAGCTAAGTTGGTGCACATAGTTCCAATAACTTGGGTTTATAGTAGGTATATGTAGGTATATCATGATATATTCATAGTTAGTAGTGGTAACCAAAAAATAACTGGTTTGGCATCACCTTGTATAGATGTTTTCCCCTCTGGTAAACTAACATAACTATTGAAAATGGCCCAGTCGAAATAGTTGATTTACTCACTAAACATGGTGATTTTCAATAGCTACAATGTGGTGCCCCATAGTTAGCTAAGTTGGTGAACATAACTCTAAAAACTAGGACTTATGGTAGATATATCAAACTAGTTCATGGGATTATAAACCAACATTCACATCACTGGGGTGGCACCACCTTGTATCATCAAGTACCCATTAAACACCATTAAACACCATTTTCAATAGCTATGTTAGTTTACCGGAGGTTTTTTTTTATGGGGCTTCGCGTTCGCACACCTTTCCAAGGCCGAGCTCCCCATCCTGTTCTGCGACTTGCCACAGGAGTGGACGTCCGGTCACCTGCCACGGACCTGGATGGATCCAGAGGCATGGGAGTTCACGATTTTTGGGGGTAGAAACATAAGGGGTTAATAACCCTGGTTGGAAAGTCCTCTAACTAGGGCTATCCCATTTACAGGTGGCTTATAATCCCACTTACTAACCAGTTAGTATATAACTACGTAGCTCAATTTTACATGGATACTTTAATCCTAACTAGTCTTTTGGTATTAATGGGAATATCTACGTTCACCAGCAAAAAAACATTTTTTTGCAGGGTATCTAAGATTGGCAATGATAATCCAATTTTTTGGTGTAGATGGATCATGATGATTTATACCATTTGTTTTTGGATTATGATGATTCCTACAATCATGATTATTTTATGGGGATAATATCATGTGATAGGTATCAAAAAAAAACCCTATTGGGATCATCATCCTATAATGGAAAAATAGGATACCAAGAATGATAATCCATGATAATCCCCTATTCTTTGGTAGAATCCAGAATCACCAGTAATTTGTTTGTGCAAATTTTGTCTGGACTCAGTCCTCCGACGCTGACGCGATGGAGATTCTGCCACTGACCAGGTCGAATATCCAGCGGGTTACTGGCGATCGGCCGCAAAGCAGCAACGACTACCGCCAGCTCAGTGAGACGACTCGATCCACCGACCTCTCCGAGGAG
>Ga0126342_10018078_pt1 | contig 12121 bp, 6 predicted proteins | sample Cyp1metagenome_FD_92528 | JGI IMG/M metagenome (GOLD analysis project Ga0126342, IMG submission 92528) | Coral microbial communities from Lord Howe Island, Old Settlement Bay, Australia - Cyphastrea 1 metagenome | ecosystem: Host-associated > Invertebrates > Cnidaria > Coral ... | reverse complement strand
TTATACGGAATGTAGTGGGGCATCCTGGAAAATAATGGGAGACAATGAGATGTATCTGTATAATTATATATACCATATTTATATAAGCAACAAACTGAACATTGGTTCTTGTCCAAGAAATATCTTTGTTTGTTTCTAAGATGTCCTGCACTTGAAATATCTATGATGGCAAAGGCTTGGTTTGGTGGTCTATTTTGTATAATGACATGGAGGTTTCCATAGTCATGGTGGTACCCCACTGGATGGAAAATGGATAGTTTATTTCATGGATAATCCCATTTTTTTCATGGATGATGACTGGGGGTAGCCCTGTTTTAGGAAACCTCCACATAGCCAAGAATTCAAGTCATAGATCAACCGTCAATCTGTCCCTTGTTTGTGCTATGTCGGTAAATCATGGTGAATCACCAACATTTCTGGGCTGGGTTACATTTTGGGGGCTACTCCATACTCTAGCCATACTTGGCGTTGTCTCAAACATGGCAACGAAACAACAATCCTATGGTTCCCCTTCCAATTGGCTTCGAAATCTTGAAATAAAACCTGGCAATGGATTCAAATGTTGAAATTGAGGATGCTTCACTGATTATGCTTTTAGCAGGCTTTCACTCCATAAGTCAGGCCCAAGTAAACAATTAGACAGGTATGAATGAATTATGCAATTATGTATCAATATGTACATGCTTTATTAGCAGGTATACCACATGATCTCCAGAGTTTTCCCTCTATGTCCCTTTTGTCTCAGAACCCAAATACTTGGGAAGTAATACAATAGCAGTTGTTTTCTGTAATGTCTCCCTTTACAGAAGCCAACTCATTTATTTTGGGCTTTAGATTTTTAGCCACCTCCCTGTAAAGCAACCTCGCAACACTGCGTGAGCGCAATGTGGAGTTGATCCTGCATCGGAAGTGAAGATATGAAGCTTCAAACTAAGACGTCAGCCGGAAAGTGGAGGCATTTACTTGGACAAATGGGACTTAATCCATAAAAACAGCAGAGTTCACCAACAATCTTGATAGTCTAAGTATGTCTAAGTAACAAAGATGTGGATTTAGTTTCAGCCAACCAACATAGATAATTTAAACATTTACGTATTATAAAACCAAACCAAATGGAAGCTCAATGGATTAGTTCAATTGAACAATCTGCAGGACTTTGCCTGACTTTTGCCCTGCAACCAATTCTGGGATTCGTGATTTTAACCAAGAAATCATCATCATTTTGTCGGGGGGAAACTGTTCCACTGATTGTTCTATCCATCTGGGGTGCTCCCATCAAAAGAATTTAAAAGAAAAACGCACACTTTGCGCGGTCGCTTTAGGATCTCCGGAATCCACTGAGCTAGACATCTTCATTTGCAACCAATGTTTCTGGAGTTCATCCCATGGCTCCCCAGGGACCCCGGACCGAGAGAAGCCGCGTCTCCAGGAAGAGGCTGCTGAAGAGATCGCATTCCCTGCGTAGAGAGATAGTGTGCCTGCAATCCCAGCTCGTGAGTGCAAAGGTGGCTTATAACATACGTAGGGTCTAGATATCTTTGTAAATTATAGTATATATATGTTTAAACATATTTGCTTGGCTATTGAATATGAATATTTTAACATTGGTTTCGAAACCAACTTACAACTGAAAGAAGGGGACCTTCTTTCACCATGAGGACCAACCATCAACCAGGTCACCAACACCAGGATGCCACCATTGGGTAAGCCATGTTAAACTGCTGTGACTACAAATCATACTGATGTGAATCATACTGATGCGCCACGATTGTGCCTTGCATTCACAATTAGTTGGCATGTTCATGTCGAACATTCAAATGTGACAGGCTCCTGGACATTTTCCTTAAGCCATTTGGAGGATACGAGTATGTGAGCCAGTGACAGGCTCCTATTTACCCATCAGGCTGTGAAGCAACAAGGGGATTTCTAAGGGCTAGTGGTTGGTGGTTTCAATCATCTCAACAAAAACATGAGTCAATTGGAACCATCCTCCCAAATAGGCTTGAAATCACCAAGTAGGGGACACTAGAGTATGATATGTACATACAAAGCTGCTAAAAAGGACACATTCAACCATGCGTTTTTGGGTCCAAATTGTGACAGCCGTGGACCGGCTGGATCTGCCAATTCATAGCTGCTGAAAGAGTCCGCCTTACTGTTGAAGGACAGGCAGTTCAAAATGATTTCCTTCAGAAACATCAACCAATATGTCGATACTGAATCATTGTATTACCTGTATTGTTTAATATTTTTTTGCATGGCCAAACAACAGGTTTGATGCTGATAGCAAATCTATTCAACAAATAATCTTTCACCGAGCACTAGGGTCCTGCTCTTTCAAGTGCTGCCTTCTGCTGTTTGGCCCACCAAGTACCCTCTGGTAATTTAACAGTTCGCTATTGAACATGGCCCCAGTCGAAATCGTTGATTTACCGAACTTAAAGATAGTGATTTTCAGGTTCGCAAACTCTAAACGTTTACCAAAAAGGCTATCCCTTATTGACTGCCGCCTCATCATAGATCTATACATCATCCTTAGCGTTTGGCGCAGCGGGATCTCAGGATCTCGCGACACGCCTGTCATGGTTGAACCGGAAATCCATAGTCATGGGGCTACCCAAGCTCGCTGGATGGTTTATTTCATGGAAAATCCATCTAGAAATGGATGATTTAGGGGTACCCCCATGTATGGAAACCCCATGAAACCCCGAAATATCATATATCTGAAATATACCCGGCCTGGTAAACATACACAAAACTATGGAAAGATCCACCATTGAAACAATGGGTAAATCCATGTAAATCCACTATTTCGACTGGGCCATTTTCAATAGCGATGTAACAAATTACCGGAGGGTAAATCTGACTACTGATCACACACTGCATGGTTGTTGCTGCAATTTTTCATTGCTCATCTTTGGGATGGATCGATACAAGAATATACTGGATTAGATTCACCATGATTCATCCATTAAAATTGCTTCTGATGGTAACCCCAGAACAACGGAACGTACCATACCATTATTTTGGTATGATTTTGATTGCTGTGCTCCTATTTTTTGGGGATTATTGCTGGGGGTGACCCATCAATATAGTTTAAAAAAACAACTCTCAAACCAACCAACCAACCAATCGTTACTGGTAACCAGGTCCCAAGTTGGCCGAGCTTCTGCTTCTTCGCTGTCTCCAGGGCCGTACCACCTCGGTGTCAAGGAGGATCCTTCACCGCATCGTGCTTCCGACCAATCCCAGTTTCGGAACCCACCGTGCCAGCAATAGGGGTATTTCATCATTACAATCAAGATAGTTGAGGGCATGTCATCGCAATTTCTGGGAATAACCATTGGCATAGCCATGATTTTTGGGTATTTCATCATAGCAAGCAGCTGGGCATTTCTGAGCACATTTGATTTGGTGGTTACCAAGATACCCAAACAAGTCAACCACTGGACCGAGCGTCCTTACAATCAATGACACACAAACCCTGGTACCTTGGCGAACACCAACGTAGCTCCAAAATAGACATACAGTAGATGTTACCCTCCAGTAAATTAACATAGACACTGGTAGATAGGGGTTGCTAAAAATTGGTGATTTTCAGGATCTACGTTAATTTACCAGAGGGTAATGCCCCTCAAATATCCTCAAATATGGTATTCCATAGGTTTTGATCCATCCGTATCCATCCATTTCAGGACCCCAAAGCTGTTGGCCGTACGTACCACTGGCCGATTTTCTACACCAAAAAGTGGGTGCTAAAACCTGGCCAAGCATCAACTCCAAGAACAAAAATAATTTGTCTTACCTGCGATATCAACCTCTGGTTGATCAAACTTGCCAAATATAGATCAATATAGGTTGATATAGATTGTATTTACTGTGCATTGTACTTACCACCACGGTTGCTCGGATTTATTCTCATCAACCCAAGATCAAACAAGGGCTGATAATGCTGCACCTGAAATTCATACATTAAGTCTTCTGACCCTTTTACTTACTGTCAAGTCATAAACAACTTTGCCCAGATTATCCAGATTGACTATTCCGTGAAATATCCCATTATTAGTCATTCTTAACCATTCTTAACAACTATCAATTACCTCTGGTAAACTAACATAACTTATAATAACTGTGAAAAATCACCATGTTTAATGGGTAAATCAACCAACTAATCGCTATGTTCAATCGTTTTTTGTATGTTTACCAGAGGGTAACTAATCATATTTCAGCTCAATCCATCGTATCATCGAGATGCTGTATGCCAGTGCACCCTCTGCAGCCTGGCGGCGCCATGGAGCCGCATGTATGTTGGGTGAAGATATATAGTACATGGACATATCTTATGTACCCAATATCTTAATCAACATCTATTGGGTATCTTAAGCATATTAAGATGCTACACATGGATAAATTATGATAAATTGCCTGTTCAACAAGCTATTCTGACTTCTGAACGACTCCACATACGATGTTTACATAGGTGTCTACTTGTAATGTGCTCTTTATGTTTGCATTTTTTCTGGCCCAGTGAATATAGTCGTTGATTTGCATTCTACAATACCTAAAACATCCAAAAACATTGGTTCAAACAAAACAAAACACCTAAACCATTCAGAACATTCCATCGGTTATGTGTATTCTTCAACCTGCCAAACCACAATTTATCCAGAACCTGATGTTTTTAAATACCTATAGACTCTATTTCATCTATTTCCAAGAATGACTAATTCATGGACCAGCTTCCCCCAGCCTGTCTCTGCAGCTGCCGCTGCAAGTTCAATGCCACCTGGCAGTATATCTCGGGGACGACAGCAGTTGAGCCGCCTCACTGTTGGTTCAAGTTCAACCGATCCCACACATATCAGTTATACAATTGGGATCATCACGGATAGCAGCAATTGGTCAGCTGATGCTTGCAACACAACTTTGGAACAGATGAAAGTCAATGATCTCAAATAAATTGATTTATATTGAACTATTATATAGACATATTTGAAAGACATCTCCAAAGAATTACGCAAACAAAGGTAGACATCCTGTGGAATGGGATTGTCCGCTCCAGCTTGCATTCCCCAACCTGGGTATCCCATTCCATCTCTTGGTTACAGTAATCATAATTTTCCTGATTCAGGTAAGTATTTGAAAGGAATCATCCTCTTGCAAACAAGGTCACACCTGGTGGTCTTAACCCATAGTCATCTCAACCAATCACCCAAAACATGGTTGAAACACAATATTTGAAACCCCCAACCAGATACCCCCTCATACCTCCTTTGTTTTGGGGTTTCGGAAACATGTTTATCTTCCAACTCCAAGGGGTCCGCCCCAAGCTTCACGGGCCTTCAGAGGCAGTTTCTCCACTTCCACCGGTGGAGGCCCGGCACCCTCAGCATTGACTAGGAGGATATCCATCCATTCGTCAGCCCAACATTTTTCATGAAACGGGGGGAAACAACAGTTAAACCACACAACCATCCATTTTTGGGAAGTTTTTAGGAATCTAGAATCTTGAACCGTCCGTTTTTTTTTGGGGATGTCCAGGTGAAAATCCACCAAATAGGGCTTGGTGGCGAATCGTGAACTGAAGGGGTGTATACAAACGTTGTTGATATGAATGGTGTGTGTATATATTATATATGTATATATATATATGGGGAAATAGCTGGATGTGCCATATATTCCATATTATATTCCAGTTTTATACTGATGGAATATGATGGTGTGTATATATATATATATACATACAGTATATATGGAATAATATTTAATTGTGGTATTAATATGATGGGAATATCATGGGAACATAACTGAATGTACCATCTGTCTGAATCATAATATGCATAGCAACCTCACTATACACATACAATTTTGCACATGATTCCGATATAGGTCGCATCTGCCCTGGTATTCGCTCCCCTCTAAAGTTATGGTCACCCCTGTCTTCCCCCTGCTACTGAGGCTACCCCCAGTGGTCGACAGCTTGACATAACACTTGTGCAAACATGGAGAGCAATCAGATAATCATAATTGCCGACCAGCTTCAAAGTGGGATGACAACCCAAGCGGCAAAAAAAAATGTAATGTGGGAAATTCAGCATTAAACCAGGTTTCCGAAAATGGTGGATCCCCAAAACCACGAAAACCATAGGCCTGTGGCGGCTCGAACAGGAGTGCCTGGCATCCGAACCGCTAGCCACGGTTGGTGGTGGTTGGAGATTCTCGACACAACATGAATTCTATAATTATAAATTCATGTAACCGCAAAGTGCCAGAAACTTCATTGTTTCATCATGGTTCATCACACTAATAAGTATAGCAATATTTTCCGAAGGCAGGCAAAGCAATATGTATTTCCGGTTCTTTGGGGTTTGTAAATGATCCATGGACCAGTAACCTACCCAGCCTTGCGATTCCGCGCGGCCGCCGCAAAACCTGGATTTTTTAGCGACACATCGCCCTCTGCGAGCAGCTCACGAAACAATACGGTATTACCCTCTGGTAAACTAACATAACTATGGAAAATCACCATTTTGTATGGGCAAATCCACTACAAATGGGCCATTTTCAACAGCTATGTTAGTTTACCAGAGGGTATTCCCCCTTCAAAAAGCATCCCTTGAAGCCCAAAACATCCCAAAACACTGAGATTGGTGCAGGCAAAGAAGGGGAAGATCCGCTGGAAGAGTGGCGCTCTCTCCTGCAGTGGAAGAGTGAAATGGCGCTCCAAGCCAATATGCTGGATCCCCAAGACCACAGGTTTTCAACACTCAAATGGGAAGTTTGGATGATGTGGGCTATCCGCATGTTTGGAAACCTCGCTATAATACCCTCAGAGGATCAAGTTATACTATCTTATATACCCATTACATGTATATATATATATACCACCCTTATTGGTTGATTTTGGTTGATCAGGGTTAATACTTTCTCAATAAACGTGGCCGCAAATTGAGAAGTGTAATAAATTGGATGTCCTGTAGGAAGGCTATGGCTCGCAGGTCTTTCAAAGCCAGCTAGCGCTTTGAAGGAGGTGTACCAGCACCGGAAAAAACACCGCAAGACGGGAAAGGCGAAATTCCACCAACATCAAGATGGAAGTGACCAAATTCAAAGCCCAAACCAGTCCCGAATCAGGCACTTCACCAATCAAAACCAGCATTGATCAAAGGTTAGAATACTGAGTTGGATCACCCAACTCAATCAAGATGAACAGAAACAACATTTGAATGACATGAATCTGAAATGACCGCATTTTTTTTACGTCGAAAATTGGCCAGATTTCTTTCTGATTTTAACTGTGAATTCCTTGGATGAACCGAAAGACGCCCGGAACTTCTGAGTTCCCAACGGGATCGCTGAGAAGCATGGCCTGGACCGGGTGATGGGTGACAACCAATATAGCAAGCTTTCATAGGGAGAATCCATGAAGGATTCTATACCCATGTTTTTGTTAAACCCATAAAACTACTCAAAGATACACCCGCTCTAACTATAATATACTATAATCAATGGGTAAACCATGGGGAAAGATGGGTCAATGATACTGTGGTGAACATACAAAGAGAACAACTTGCAGTTCCACTGCGATGTTGATATAGCAATTTGATGCTATTTGGGCTTTGGCAGTTTGGATTGGCCTGCAGGTATTAGCGCTAAATGATCTAAGTAAGGACAGTATCACCAGTTCCAGACCCTTAAATTATCAATGGCTGGGTATCCAAAGCAACCTTTCAAAAACAAATCGGCCGTATCCCATTTATATCGCCATTGGCTGATAAAAAACAAAACATGTTCCTGGACTTGAGCAAAATTACCCTGTGGTGCTTTTTGTATGTTTACCAGAGGGTTTCATCATCGCCAATCTTTGCCCTATTACTTGACCCCCACCAGTTTGCACCAACCAACGGCACGTGGATATGATATGTTCATTTATACTTCCAAGCTGTTACAGCATATATATATACATACACAATGTATATAACATATATATATATAACATAGAAGTTCCACACCAAATACTTCCAGCAATATTAAGCAACCGATGGCCACGGGTCAGCCCATATCAGATGTCTCTGTTTCTGTTCGAAAAACGTCCAGGACTTGCCACCATTACCCCATCATGTCCTATGATTTACCCATGATCTTCCTTGATATATCATGGTAAAACAATGCCATAAACGCACCATCCCCCAGGAAAATCACCATGTTCAAAAAGGTGGGATGGTTACTTACCATTCCCAGGAACATGGGTGGTAAACATGACATTGTTTTAACCACATTAACCACTATTAACATCTGTTACTGTAACATCTATTAACCACCATTAACCACCATTAACCACCATTAACCACCATGTTTCCCATGGGTCCCATGGCACGCCATGGATTTTCCATGTCCCACCTCGGTCCGCAGATTCTCCTCCAGCGCTTCATCTAACAGTTGCAGCAGCTGTCGAAGGTCGTTGCCGCCTGAGATTGATGAATTTTGCAATGGGTTTGATCATGTTTTAACATAATTTATCTATAGAGATTGCTATATTTCAATATGTATATCTATTATTATCTATCTGGATTCTCATGTTTTATTGGTTTTTGAGGATATGCTTGTCATTTCCGAAGGACAGAGATGTATATTGATTTTCATAGAATTCAAGCGACCTCATACCGACGTCATCTGTGATAGGGAGTTCATTGTAGTGATATATTCTTACTGTAAAAGTATACTTGTACACCCCTGAAATGATAGCCCAAACACTATGTCAATGTATATAGCCTCTCTCCTATTTATATTAAATATATATATATATATATATATATCTCAAGGTACTTCGATCCATAGTCTATTGGTATGCATGTGTATATATATATACATAAGAACACATATAATTTATCTATGTGTAATTATCTACATTTAGGTGACAACTAAATTGATAGAGGATTGAACTTAAATAACCTTGAAATTATTGGATATCCCTTGGGATGCTTCACTTTCAAGGGGACCTTCATGTTCATAGGTGATTTGTTTAAGGCCTGTAAGGAGGGTATGGGCTCAGCACATTACCATGGGTGTCACCGCACCACATGGTCCCCCATGCTCTGTAGGTATAGTACATACATACGTAATTATATATATACTGTATATGTTTGAGACGATATTATATATATATATTATATAATTATATATATATATGTGAGGATATAGTATACAATAATTGATACTGTTTTGCTTCTTTCTGCTTGCATTTCTGCTTAGTCTATTCTCCACCGTGCATGTGTTCTCGTGCAACACATGTATAAACATGGGCATTGACTACCGAATAAAAGCCGACCAACACCGCATCACCTTCTTTCAGCACCAATCTGGCCACTTGTAGGAACTCCTTCAAAGCCGAATGGAAGGCATCACAAGAAACACCTCCACCTAAAAACAACACATGAAACCCACAAATGGGGTCTGGAAATGATAGTATAGTCCTATTCTATTTGGCCATTCTTGGGTCCCATTAGTGAAGTTTATGAGTGTAGTTGCTCCGCATCCCAACAGGTAGTCACTGACCTTGCAGGATCATCCATAAACTTGAATCTTCACTGATGTTGACTAACTGTTGAATAGGTGGCTTATAACCCAAACCCCAAGATTGAGTACTTTTGGGCTCCCTAGCAACATCTAGCAACTGTATTTAGGTCAGGCCCTAACAGTCTGTACTAGTGGTAGTGGTCGTCACGCGCACCACCAAGTTTTTGGTTATGGCATATATTGACGGTTCTTGATTATTCAAACACCAATTCGGGTTAAATGGCTAAATATAGGTACAGGCACTCCCGATAGACGATATGTATAAAGAATGTGAATAACCACTCCTTCGGCTGATGACTGTGACATACAGTGACTATGTTTGTTGATGTGGTGATTGCACTGGACTGCTGATTGCAAATTGCAGCACTCTTGTGACTTGTGACTTGGCCTGAAACATGAATCCCCATTGCCACAATTTGGATCAATTCATGTAGTAAATCTCCATTCTGAAGCAAATTCCCACTAATGTCAGATAAATTGGTGATAGAAAGTGATCAACGTAGAGCCCACTTGATGAGTTAGTTGAACCCTGGAGGCCTGTTGCTTCACATATTTTCACTGCTCCTGCATGTAAAGCCGCAAGGCTTCTTCTGGCTGTCGCTCGTAGGGAGGAACCTCCCGCGGGATACGAACTGGAAAAGTACAGTATGGCTTGGGACCATGATCCAAGATATGCGTAGTGATGCGTTGTGTGGAGTTTTAAAGACGAGCAAGGTCGCATCATGGCATGAAATGTTGCAAGCAAAAGATAAGTCAAACCCACCTTCCGGCATAGACCTTACAATTTGTAGACAGCTGTTGAGAATATGCCAGAGCATTCCGCAAGCATTGTTGAACCCCAAGAATAAAGACCGAACACAGGTTTCACGACTGTTTCCAACAGGGGCCACTTTTCTAGGTGACACTTCTATTTGGTACGCGGGAAGGGATCAAAACTGCACCCTCACCAAATCAATGGTCAATTACTCAATCCCAAAGAATCATGGAGATTCAGTCTTTGACCCATATATTACAAGTATATATAAATATATATGTAATACGTATATGTTTATGTATTGAGACGTCGACCCTCCAAGTACCCATACCCATTTAAAAATTTGGCTTACAGTAAAATATATTAAAATACAATATAATAACATAGCGTACAAAACCAAACAACATTTCAAGAACAAATTCAGGGTCTACTACTGTCTTCATAAATTGTGAACAGCAACTATGGCATGTTCAAATCTATTCTGCAGAAGGTGTTTTTAGTTTATTATTCAATGTTCTGATTTATGGCAACAAACAACAATTTGCTGCAACCCCATGTATCATTATAATATGTACAATTATAGTATAATTGTAATATATATATATATATATATATATATGTCTATATATTATACTAATAAATATATCAACAATTCCCCACAAAGCGCTCCAGCATACCAACCTTATGTTTGTTAGTTTCCATAGTTTTATATCCATAATAAATCCAACGGTTAAATTTGTAGTCAAAAACCAACTACTTATGGCTTTAACAACTGGAATCTTGTTGGTTGTATGGCTATATATATATATATATATCCCTTGTTTTCTGAGATTCCATCCCCCGGTGCTCCGAACCCACTCGGAAACGGCCACGATCTGAGGAGGCTTGGCCCGCTGCAGAAACCTGAGCGCAGCGGGTCTCCAAAGGGGGGTCCAACGGGTGTACCCGCAATCCTTATGACTTTACACTGAGAAATTATGAATTATTAATGGATTACTGACTTAATCCATTAATAACTCAGAGATAATCATTAATAACTTAATAACTCAGTTTTTTACATGTTTTTGCACTCGTTTACATGTTTTCATCTAATCCATGGGACTGGCATAGTGCCCTCCCACCACACACAAAAACAGAAGAGTTGGTTTTAAAATGTTTAAAACGCAGTGAACTGGTTTATATCATCCCTGCATCCTTGTAAACAATCCTTTTCAGGAGATCCGAAAAAAAAATGTTCTATCACGTTCCAACGGGGTTTTGAAGGCTTTCTCAAGGCCTTTCCAAAGCCTTTTCTGAACTATATGGCGGCTGAGACCCCATTGGGATGAAGGTTTCAAACCACCAGCCACTGAGTTGCAACGGGAAAAATACATCATATATTCAAGGTTGCTGAATATTTTAACAAATTATTGCACTTACCTTCTTCGATTCTATCTGACAATTTACATTGTGTGTGAAATGCTATCTGACATTGTAGCTGGCATCCTTTCTAGCCTTTGATTTGGTGTTGTTTTTGCATTTTCTCTGACATTGTATCCGGCGTTTATCTGACATATATCTTTTTGAGATTCTATGTGGCATTCCACCTGGCATTTTATCTGACATATTTCTGATTTTCTCTGATAATATATATATATATATATATAATATAATAATATATATATATATATATATACATATGTTTTAAAAAGGATGTATATAACATATAAATAATATATATATATAATATAGGATGTTTACAGTATATACAATATATATATATATACACAATATATACAATATATACAATAT
>Ga0126342_10018077_pt1 | contig 12121 bp, 9 predicted proteins | sample Cyp1metagenome_FD_92528 | JGI IMG/M metagenome (GOLD analysis project Ga0126342, IMG submission 92528) | Coral microbial communities from Lord Howe Island, Old Settlement Bay, Australia - Cyphastrea 1 metagenome | ecosystem: Host-associated > Invertebrates > Cnidaria > Coral ... | reverse complement strand
GGGGGGAGGGATCATTCAACTTAGATCATTACTTGACTCAGCCATTTAGGGTTTGGTTGGGGGGGAGGGATCATTCTACTTACATCATTACTTGACTCAGCCATTTAGGGTTTGGTTGGGGGGTGGGGAGGGATCATTCTACTTACATCATTACTTGGCTCAGCCATTTAGGGTTTGGTTGGGGGGGTGGGGAGGGGCCATTCAACTTACATCATTACTTGACTCAGCCATTTAGGTTTTGGTTGGGCCGGTGGGGGGGGGATCATTCTACTTACAGCATGGGGAGCCGATCTTCTCTTGCACCTGCACACCAACATGATCTCTTGCTATCACATCTTCTCCTGACGGTATGAAGAGGAGAATACTACTTGGAAGAAGAAAATGAATATAACAAGGATGATGGTGAAGAAGATGATGATAATGATGATGATGATGATGATGATGATGCTCACATGACGGTCAACATGATGGTCAACCCTTGTAGTGGACAACATGATGATGATGATGATGATGATGATGATGTTGAGGTATCCCAAAGCGATGTATGAGGCGTAGCCCGAAGCGATGCACTCGACGTATCCCGAAGCGAGACCCTTTCACATCATGTGCTATTGTGTTGCCTTTTTACCTGATCATTTTCCCTGCGCCTATTTAGTTTCAAGAATCGTTTGAAAATGTTCAAATAACTTAACATGAAAGAGGAACATGGCTCAAAGTCTCTGGAGCGGCAGGGCAAACAGCGAAGCGACTTCTCAGTGGGGAACATGTGGCGCCTCAGCTCCTTCCACAGCATCTTCTGACCATCATTAAGTTCGGTCCACAGCACTTCTTTACTGTAGCCTCAGCTGCATCAAACCCCTGAAGATTCGGTCTCAACAAAGAGAAAATCCGAAGCATTGAATAAATATCTACATATATTATCATATATTATATCTACTATAATTATGCTATAATACTATGTATTATATATACGATATGCATACACATATGCAGTAATTGAAGGCGGTAGTTTGCCCATATAAGTCTGTAGAGCTGACTCTACTTAAGCCGAAGCCACTTGACAAGACATGCGTCGCGCAGCAGACCCGAATCAACGGCAGCAAAATGCTCCATAATATAGTGGTCCCAGCACTGAACTGAAGCATTCTTACATCATCAGCAAAGGCCGCAATGAGTCTTTCAGAGCCCACCTTGCAGCTGCTGGGGCTCGTTTTGGTTCTTCTATATGAATTTTGATGCTTTTGAATTCTAGGTAATTATAAAAATTTAATGAAATTTACATATTTTAAAATCTGATCTTTAGCCCCTGGCCCTAGCGGCAAGGGTGCCAAGAAAGCGTCAGAGAAGAGGCATTGTACGGCTAATACTTTTTGACCCAAGCCACTAAATAGAAAGCCACCCCAGCCATGCCAAATAACTGCACCCAGCGCCATGTGAAGTAGAGCCACGCAGGGATTGTAAAAGGAGAACCGCGCTCCAAGAGAGGGTTCATGAAACAAAGAACCGAAGGAATTGCATAGTTCCAATTGGCTTTGTTGCTCCGTTGAAAGTGGACCACCAAGCAGAATAGCACCAGCAAGTCCACAAGTAGCACTAAGGGTGCTCCAGTCAGAAGTATTAAGTTCAACATCTGCTCGAAGACCCCGGCAACGTCAAAGAAATTATCACTTTGGAATGCTTTGCGAGTGGCGACGGAGAAAAGTGCCAAGCTTGACAAACGCGATGAAATTTCTGCAAATCGAAAAGTCAAAACCATGACAAAGGCCTCAGTGAGGAGACGGGACCCTTCTCTGGTGTAGTGCAGGTCTGATCGTTTCATGACTAAGCTGCCGGCGCTTAGATTTCCAACACTTTCCAACGCTACACGTCGAAAGATCTCGAAAGCAAATAGAGCAACTTTGAGCACTAGATGCACTAGCAAAAATATGCAAATATCCTAGGGGAAAAACGCATATCGACAGCACTGTGACCTCCAAGCCACAGGACTCAGCCAATGCTTCAACAAACCAGGTATCCCATTCAAACCATCTTGTAGGTCGATGCCAGCAAAAGCAAAAGCCATAGACCCAATGGATACCAGCATAGAAGCAGCAACGAACCACCATTCTTCTGGAGTCCATGTTGAATAAACGAGTGCGTAGATCCTTGGCGACACGCTGAAAGCATGCAGGTCGCTGCTTTTCCCATCTTATTCTGTCAAGTTATGTTTGCAAATTGTATTCATGTTTGGCGGCCTCACTCCATAATGCAGCTATGAAACTGGATTCCAGAAGAAAACGCGGCCTCAATCCCTGCTTCTGCCACTTTGGAGCCTTAGAAGCTCTCTCTCGGGGAGAGGAATTTGAGGTTTCCTGGGGTCTTGTTTGCGATTGGGGTGGCCTTTGCTGCTGATGGTTGTGCTGATGGTTCTGGTAGTGGTTGTGGTGGTGGTGGTGGCGGCGGTGGTGTGTCCGTTTCCCGCAAAGGTGTATTGCATGCAGCAAAACATGTTGATGCATTTAGGTTCAAACACTCGTTTTCTGGCATGCATGAACATGCTCAGGCTTGATTGCCCGTGACTATTCTAGTTGAATGTTCTTGACAAGAGCTGGAGCTCCGTGCTGCCGGGAAGCAAAGCAACAAAGGGTGCTTCTTCTTTTCTCCCAGCTGCCACGAGATCCAAACCAAATAGGCGACATGACCAAAAACAGGAACCAAGAAGCCAAGCCTCAGATTGCTTCAAGCGATGATGCTAGCATCTAAATAATTAATGCATCAAGGCATCAAAGGTTTTGCTCATAGTTTTTGAGTTTTTGACGGCCAGAAGCTGACAGCAAGGCCTGTGACTGACCAATGACTGGGACCTTGACGTCTTTGCAGTGCTTCGTGAGACACTCTCATGCCACCTCCAACTTCCCTTATCTATGTATGTATCATCTTCAACTACTCCTTATCTACTGATTGGAAATCGATGGAATCATGAGAAGCCGTTGCTTGAATGGAAAGCAACGATATGTCACGGTATCACGGGTATCACGGTAGGCCTTTCTGTCGGCTAAGGGGGCCTTGGGGATCGGATTGTGATCCCAGCAGCAATAAAATCCGATGCGCGGGATCTCCAGGTCCTGGCCAGTCATCTCGTTTCCCTGTCACGGCCTGCAACGCGAGAATGGTGAGGTGCCTCCTTTTACATCTTTTACTCTGCCCAACACAAGACCATTTAGATCCATTTAGACCATTTCAACCGTTTAGAATGAATAAGAATGAAGATCATTGAGACCAGTTAAAGTATTCTGTGCAATGCCAAGGCCCAATGTAGCACTTCAAAACTAGATCTTTGTAAAGGGATGTCAAAGGTGCAAACACGCGCCTTATCGCAAAACGAGGCAAGAGCCCGTACAATATCCTGAAAAGACATGAAGAGACACTATAAGTAGTGCTATAGGCTATAATCAATACACTCCACCTGGGACTGCTGGTTGCATCCAGTTGCATCCTGTTGCCTCCCGTTGCCTTCAGCATGTCATGCATGACGTAGAGATTTGCAACCAGAACTGCGGCAAGGTTGATCGACAGGTACCGATGCCTGCCGCCCAAAATGTGCAAACAAGAAAAGTCCAAGCACGTGCGAGTCAATCTGCGCGTCTTCGCGGCTGACCACAGCATCAACGATGAAAAAGGTGCTATGTTGGGCCCATGCAACTGATACCAAAACGTGAGACAGGGCAAAGCAACTGGAGAAACATGAGAAACGGGTGCAAAAAAGGGGCGTAGCCTTATTTCGTCCTGTCATGGAACGACACGAATGTTGCACTTGATGCATCAAATCAATGGTTCCCCTGCGGAATTGGCCGACAAAGGTTGCGCAGGTTCATCGGCTCACATAAGGATTTGTTTGGGCCTTCCTCAAGGTTTTCTTGAATAGGATTTTGCGAGCAAGTCTTGTCTGGGTGCATCTCTTTGTAAAAATCTAGGGTGTAAGATTCCCCCGCCCCACCCCACCAAAAAAAGTTCTCCAGTCATGGTCTCACTAACACAAACGCGGACCTTAGAAACATGACAAGCATTTTGCAAGCCCATTGCTTGTCTTTCTGTGGCTATCAGGACTTAAAACTTGCCAGAGCAACGTGGATCGAAGGAGACCCGTGGGAACCCAAACCAGGCGTCGCAAGTCTGTGAGTTGGCTCATCATAATGCAGGAGAGGCGCTGGCCATTTGGTAGAAAATGTAAAGTGTATTCATATCAGACACCAGATCCAAGTAGTAGAAGGCGCCGCTGAAAACAAATAGATCCACAAAGTACTTTACATCCTTCTTTACCCAGTCTTTGAAAACGCTGAAGGTTGTCTCCGCAAACGTCCTGATTCAGTCAATGCAAAGCTCCCCATTGGCAAACAAATGGATTGCAACGCCATCTCTAAATAGGTTCCTCCAGCAAAAAGCAAGCAGCCTCCCATCCATAAAATTGCATCCCTCACAAAAGCGGATGAATAACTAGTACACAAGATACATACGCAACTTGTTCATCCATTTCATCTATAACATGCATTGACGCCGAATCCGACAACTACAAAATAACCAGATTAAATGGTACCATCAAGACCTGAACAGCTGAGTGTTTATAACGCTGGCCCGCCAAAAAAATTCAACTGATTTGTTCCCTGCTGGTTTCTTGGGGTGTTGACGGAATGATTAAGCGACCAGGCATTTTGCAAAACCAAATGTTGAGCCTTTACAAACGACTGATTTGTGCACATGGCACATCTGTATACTTAGCTCTTTCACGCAGCCATGCGCAGTCCGGCCACAAGATATCACAAGATCAATCAAGATCACCAAGGTGAAATAAAGACATCAAAGAGCTGAAAATGTTGGGATCAGCCTTGGCATCCGCCAAGATTCGGCTCCTTATGGACCGGAGCTTTGGTCTCTTCGGTCGTCAGGGGAACGGCGCGTGCCACTGCCATTGCTCGATGGCCGATCGAAAAGGATCGAGGCAGAGTGAAGCCTGGAACCCAAATCCCAAATGTCCCAAATGTCCCGAAGATACCCGCGGTATTTTGTGCCGTGATTCGTCGTGCCAAGTGGACAAAAAAGATATAAAGCTGTTCTGCACTTATTGCAGCTTCCGACAGTTGTCCAAACCTAGCATCTGCTTACCTGAGGTTACCTAGACATAATCTAAAGCGTATAACTGAGCAAATCCTGACTCTTCTTTATTTACTTCTACCATTCTGGGGCATTCTGACATTCTCCTCGCCCATGCAGCTGACTGCTCAAAGATGCTCACATCTCAAGGCTCCTAAGCCAGTTCTCTCCAACGGTGTGCAGCATCCGAATCCCATCGACCTGAGCTTCTGATCCAGTTGCAGCCAGAGAGAATTCTGCTGACAGACGGCATGCTGCACATGGACGATGATAGGCAGAAAGGACATGTCAAGTGAAGTACATGCGTGCATGCACATCATGTATGCATATCATAGTGGCTCTGATAGTGGCTCATGTCTTCATTCAAGTTGTTAAAGCGGCTGTTCCATCAGCCTGCCACATACCTTCCCTCACGTGACCATTCTGGTTGTAAAAACAGTTTTCAGCATTTCGCAAAGAGAAATGCCAAGTCGTCCATTCATAAACTCAGCTTTGAAAAAGTACGGCTTGATTGAAGATTGAAGAGTGGAACTTGCCCGGGTATGTGCACTTGGCACAGCAAGGAGGGTTTGATTCCTGTGACAATGCGCGCGGCTTTGCATAAAGCTTGTGAGATGTTTGGAGAAGACACATGCTCTCACACCAGCAGGATCCTTTTTACAAGGCATAGATGGCCATGAGATGTCATAATGATGGATTCTGTGGATTCTTCATTTGGCAAACATGTTGATGCAATTTGATTCCTTAGTGTATATTTTTTGCGTCATTTGTGATCATTTGTGTCTGATCCATTCTTGCCATCACAACTTTGGCACCTGACAGTCGGAGAGTATAACTGCATTCTGGCGAGACCTGCGGCATGCGAGTGCAGCCACCACGGACCAAGTATATAAGTGTGGTAGGGCCTGAACATAACGCGCCAGTACAAATACGTATGGAATTCATATTGCTCAGCAATCAGAACCATGGCTTGTACGGTTCGAGCTAATTAATAAATTCAGTAGGGACTAAGTAGAAAATCACAAAATATAAGTCAAGGTCAACAAGACCTCCGTCACAATGTTCATTTTGTGTCAGCATAGCGGCTACCAACTATCGTGAGCGATGCTGGCTATTGCTGCAGCCCAATCTACATGTGGAATCTGGGGTCTGTGACAGCTCCCCGCAAACATACACACAAAATGCATCAAAATGCTCAGAAATGCGTAGAAATATGCACTTGCTCTGAGATGCTCTGAGTATCCTGCACGTTCTCGCGGCCACGGGGCTGTTTGAGGGCACCTCAAGAAGCTCACCCCTCCATGACTCGGCAAGATTTGATGGGTCCAGTCACTCCAGTCTCGGACGTCTCAGCTTTAGTCGAAAGGAAGAGCCCTAGCAAGGCTACGTTCAGGCTACGTTCAGCGTTCCCGTCAATGAAGTGTCTGCGTATATTGTCCAACTGTGACATGCAACAGCCTCTGGCTTGATCAATACATCTTCGCTACATGGGCACCCCAACTCGGCAGCAAATAACATCTTCCTTTCCCTTTTTGCAGGCTGCACATAACAGTGCTTGATTGTACGTGTATGTTCTTGTGGGTTCTGGTCCTGATCGAATTAAACCAAGAGTGTGCCAGGTGCCACGCAGCTGGAAGCTTTGATTTCCTGACCTCAAGCTGGATCTGATGCCCTTTTTTTTCTGAGATTCTTCACGATTCTGCACGTTTTAGAAAACGGCAGTCACAAAACGCTCAGAAGATCCATGAAGAAATAGTGTGAACATATGACACGCGCACACACACATAGAAATAATTATATACATATATAAGTATATAATTAAATAAATAAAATATATATAAATAGATAAGCACATACATTATTTTACAAGTAGTATCATTATAGTAGTAATAGTAATTGTAGGCATGTGTCTACTCAGTTGGTTCAGACTTGAAACTGATGATTTGGTAGCACGGTCTCAATTCATGCACAAGGATATGCTTTGAAGCACCATGCTCATGAACCTTGCAACCCTGTCCTTTCGGTTCCGGCTGAATTTTAGACAAACGTCACAAATGTATGCAAATGTTGATCAAATGTTGATCATATGTGCATGTCAACAACAAGGCCCGTGAAACCCTGAGGCTCAAACGCTGATGGGGCCTCACATCTGCAAGGGCACATTCGTACATTTCCACCACATGTCCTCTACATTTCCTATACCACACCATCCATGACAATATTGTCCCGACCTGTCCGTTACCACTTCTGCTGCTCTCCGCCGACTTTCTTGTTTAATGTAGTATGGTGATTAGTGTGGGGAGGCACTCTTGTGTCAATTTTTTCCAAAATAATTCTGCATCGGTGTAAATGATTTGGGGTTCAATTTTTTTGGGTAATTTTTCTATATTTTTTTAACTCAAATTTTATTCATGAACAATATTGACCCTAAATAATATGTTTGTTGTGGTGGTCCTCTATTGTGTCCAGCTGTTGTCTGAAGAAACAATTTTTTAAGGTTATATATGACCCGTCAGCAATAATTAAATAGGATGCCTTATTAAAACCCGATTAAAATACAGCACCCAAACAATTTTTCAAGGGAGTAGTCCATGAGCAACCCTGATCCTCAATTGTATGTTTGTTGTGGGGGTCCACTATTGTGTCCAGTTGTTGTCTGAGGTGGAAATTTTCAAACATGCCTTTACCTTTTCCTTTGCTAAAGTTTTTTTTACTTTCTGAGTTTCATTTGGAATTCTCAGAAATGCCCAATTTCCCAAAATATAGGATCCATTATTAAAACCCAATTTAAAAACAGCACACAAACAATTTTTCAAGGGGGTAATCCATGAGCAACATTGACCCCAATTCATGGTATGTTTGCTGTGGTACTATTGTGTCCAGCTGCTGCCTGAGGCGACAAGTTTTCAAACATTCCTTTTATCATGTCCTTTGCTAAAAAGTTTTTCTTTTACTTTCTTAGCTCCATTCTTTCGGAATGCCTAATTTCTCAAAATATAGGATGCCTTTTTAAAATCCAGTAAAACAACAGCACCCAAAGAATTTTTCAAGGGGGTGGCCCATGAGCAGCATTGATCCTCAATAGTATGTTTGTTGTGGGGGTCCTCATCCTCTATTGTGTCCTGTTTTTTTTTGACGCGATTTTTTTCCAAAGACCTATATACTCTCCTTTATTTTTCCTTTCCTTTGCCAACGTTTTTATCTTTTTTTCTTTCTTAGCTCCATTCTTTTGGATTAAATGACTAATTGCCCAAAACCTAAGAAGTCTTATGAAAACACCATTAAAAAAAAACACTCAAACAGTTTTTTAAGGGGGTAGCCCATGAGCAACCCTGATCTTCAATAGTATGTTTGTTGTGGGGGTCCTCTATTGTGTCTAATTTTTTGTTTTTTTAGCAAAAGCATTTTCTCCTTTCCTTTGCTATAGTTTTTGTCTCTTACTTAGTTCAATTCTCCTGGTTGATTTCTATGGTGCTTCTATGTGATTTTAGAAATTTCTGGAAATGCTATGTAATTCCTATGGTGTTCCTATGGTATTCTATGGTGTTTTTAAAGGTGTGTCTATGGTAGTTCTGTGGGATTCCTATGGGGTTTCAAAGGTGTCTATGGGATTACTTTTTGGATTCTTATGGGTTTCTGTGGTATGGGATTTCTTTGGGATGTCCAGGATATATCGTTTGGATTTCTAAGACATTTCTGTGGGACTGTGGGATTTAAAAAAATGGTATTCCTATGATATATCTAGAGGATTTCTTTGGGAATTCTATGGGGTCTCCATGAAATTTCTTTCGAATTTCTATGGTGGTTCTATGGTATTTATATGGGATTTCTATTGGATTCCTGTGGGATTTACATATGGGATTACTATGGGATTTCTATGGGGTGCCGATGGTATTTCTATGGGATTCCTATGGAGTTTCAAAAGGGTGCCTGTGGGATGTGGGATTTCTCTGGGATTTCTATGATAATCCTATGGGATTTCTTTGGGATTTCCATGATATTTCTTTTGGATTTCTATGATGTTTCTATGGGACTACTATGGGACTATTGGATCCCTGTATGATTCCTATGGGGTTTCCATGGTGGTTCTTTGGAATTTCTCTGGGATTTCAAAGGGATGTCTATGGGACTTCCATTGGATTTCCAAAAGATTTCTATGGGATCTCTATGGTATTTCCAGGATTTTTCTATGGGATTTCTCTGGGATTTCCATGAAATTTCTATTGGATTTCGAAGATATTCCTATGGCATTACTATTAGATATCTATGGGATTCCTATGGCATTCCTATGGAACTTCCATGATGTTTCTATGATATTCCTATGAGATTGCTATGTGATTTCTGCAGGGGTTCTATGGGAATTCTATGGTATTCTTATGGGGTTTCCGTTAGATTCCTGTGGGATTTCTATGGTATTTCTATGATGCTTCTATGATATTTCTATGGGATTGCTATGGGATTCCTGAGGGAATTCTATGGGATTCTTATGGGATTTCTTTGTGCTTCCAATGCTATTTCCATGTTATTTCTATGATCTTTCTATGGGCTTTCTGTGGGATTCCTATGGGGTTTCCATGATATTTCTATGGTATTTCTATTTGATTCCTATGATATTTCTACCAGTAGTACCGCACAAGGCGGTGGTGAAAGTTTCAAAAATAGGAAACCTATAGGAAACCTATAGGAAGGGTTGGTTGTTGTGACTCACGGATGGCAAAGCGAATCCACTGATGGACCGAACGGTGGTTGGAGTTGTGCTTTTTGGAGTGGTTGCAATGGTTGCAGCGGTCACCTCACTCACAACTCCTGGATGTAGTGTATTGTAGGGCAGTAGTTGTAGTGGCAGTTGTAGTTGCAGTTGTAGTGGCAGTTGCAGTTGCAAGTGTAGCTGTAGTTGTAGTTGTAGTGGTGTTGATGTTGTTGAAGTTGTTGAAGTTGTTGAAGTTGTAATGTTGTAGTTGTGGTTGTAGTTGTAGTCCTAGTTGTAGCGTAGTTGAAGTTGAATTTGTCTTGATTGCAGTAATTGTAGTAACGGTGTAGCTAGTGCCTAGCCTGCTCTCTAATAATTTTAGATGATTGCTTTGCCGACGCATGCCAACACTATCCTACGGAGTCAACTTGCTCTCCTGGTCAAGTTGGCCCAGAACGTCGTTTGCTTGATGTTACTCGCTAAGTCTCCTATTTGTATCCATTTGTGCTTTCCCTCGCAACGCTTGCAGGGTATATACATCCCTGCTGTTTCCATGTGTTTCCGTCGCCAAAACATGTCGAGAACGGGGAAGGCTAAGCTCCTTGCAGAAACCATTCTGCCAGCACCGCGCAAAGTTCGGAACCTGGTGATGGCATGTTTTTGGAGCCATTTTGGGATAACACGGAATGGCCGAAAGCAAGTTGAACAGCCATGTATGTATTCTTGCAATGACATAGGCATTGGAAAGGCGCAGGGTTTCATATGTGTAAATTCTCGGCCTTTTGAATCTTTACTATGTGGAAATTATCCCTCAAGTGTCAAAACTTGAATGGGTTGTTCAGTGCTTCATGCACTGTGCGACACGACATTTGCACGAACACAACTGCCAACTCCGTTGGCCCGTGGGCACTGAGCAAACAAACCAATAGTCCCACCCAACCCCACCCACACATGCACAGGAACAGAGCTTGATCACTACCGTGGTCAGTTGGGAGTTGAATCCCATCATGTAAAAAGAAGCCGACCCTACGTAGAATAACAAAGGTGTTATGCCGATAACTAGGAAGTATACATATCCGCTCATCAGGCCCATGTCCCGAAAATGGTCCAAATCGTCCATATGAACCAAATGGCGGTACCCATGCATCAAATAAAATAAAATCATGACCAACATGACGCATGCAGTGAATGTCCGAAATTCGGTGTAGGGATTCTGGGCTTGGCCCCATGCCATTCTGCGAAAAGCTGGAATTGACGAAAAACTGGATCATCGGATTTGCAGGTACGTCACCAGGCGCCCCAGGTGATACAGTATCCTGGGATCATATGAGCAGCTTCGTGGGATGGAGCCTCGTCATGTGTTCCCTCCATCCACACACACACACGCGCGCGCGCGTGCGCGCCCTGCAAAGCAGGGGTCTTTTTGGAAGAAGGTCCGTGCCAATCGTCGTTCCTTGTCAAAACATCGCCCGCGGCCAAGAATGACACCATGGTCAAATTGCACTTCGCCCCTACCATCCCCCACATCAACAAGACAATCTCATTCACTTACCCAATTTAGCGCTTCCAGAACTATACTACCACTCGTCCATCATCTCCCAAAGCATTTCAGCCAACCTCCAACTTCATATCTACGAAGGAAGAACAAGCTTCCACATCGTTGTCTCCTTTGGCTATCCCCGAACAATTGGCTTGTCGAAGTCCAGGAGGCTGCCAACGACCCGCTGCGGGTTCACTGCGCTATGGCGCTATGGAACTGCCAGCCACGCACACCAAAGAACAGCGAACCTCTCCGTCGATTCATCGACACGATGCTCTCCAGACTGATTTTTTTTCTTACCATCCAGGCCTGGAAAATGCAACCAGGCATGAATGAAACTTACGCTTTTCGAAGCATGTGCGATCTGCAGACGTGATGAAAAAGCAAAAGGCTTCGGTAGGTGCGACGCATAGAAATTTTGCATGAGCGCGGCCTCCAAAACACGCGCAGTCACAAAAACAAACATTCACGAACATGTACCGTCTGGGTTGTTACTTCGATTCGCTGACGTGGCTTTAAAAACCGGGTCAACCTATATAGGAGATGCCGTGGGGAATTCGCCTGTGAACAATGCAGCCAGAATTGCAAGGTTGTTTTCCATAAGTAGCCCGGGCAACCAAAGCATGGCAAGGTAATTATATTCGTTAAGACTTCCTACTCCAGAGGCACCTGCAGCAAAATTGCCATTACGAACATCCTTGCCACACATGGGGGGTCCCGCGGAGCTTCGCATTTGTAGGAGAGATTGTGAGATGACGCTTTTG
>Ga0126342_10018076_pt1 | contig 12121 bp, 13 predicted proteins | sample Cyp1metagenome_FD_92528 | JGI IMG/M metagenome (GOLD analysis project Ga0126342, IMG submission 92528) | Coral microbial communities from Lord Howe Island, Old Settlement Bay, Australia - Cyphastrea 1 metagenome | ecosystem: Host-associated > Invertebrates > Cnidaria > Coral ... | reverse complement strand
TATAATATAATATAATATAATATAATATATATCTTGACACATCTATGCACATAGACACTGAGATTTTGTGATCCCTAGAACTACTTGAGCAGAGTCAGTCATTTTCATAGAAGTTCTGAGCAGACCCACCAGATTCCAGAAACCACGAGAATTCTGTGCTCTCTGCAGCCATTTCCCGGAAAGGTGGAGCAAAAATTTGAGAAGCTGAAGGCTGAAATTGAAGCAGCGAAAGTAGATAAGATCCGAGAAACTGAAAGAAAAATTGAGGAGCATGTTGCTGTGATGCTTGTGAGTATCGCTCCGCTACAGCATTTTAGGGCCCGTGCCATCTCCAAGGGCCATGGATGCAACTAAACTAGATACATCGTTATCTTCACAGAGGGATAGGCTGAACATGTCCAGCTAGGAGGAGAAGGCGACGCGATTGAAGGAGGCGGAGGAGAAGCTCAACGAGGTCATGCAATCAATGGTCATTGTCACTGTCGCTCCGTGTCATCACTAAAGCTGCCAGTAGCAATGCATCTGGGTTCAACCACATGATTTATCACACGATCCCCTTCTCTTCACCCTTTTTCTACTCACTGCATTTTATGGCTCTTCTTTCTTCCTCTGCATCGTTCCTCCTTCTGCTCTTCCACTCTGGTTCCTTTTCTCGTTTTTCTTCTTCCTTCTGTTCACTAAGCGGTGTCTCTTCCCGAAGCATTTTCTGATTTGAAAGGCATTCTTCAGAAAAGAGTTTTTCTTTCATGTTTTTCATTCTCCTTGGATCCCAGCCGTGTCAAATGGACTCAAACAAGCACGGCTTCTCTTCGCTCATTCCTCTCGTCCCTCCCTTTTTCTTTTTCATCGTGGCTGTTGCGACTGTTTGGTGAGGAGTTTGCATCCTCCAACGCATGGCACCTGTTGTGTAGTGTTTTGTTTTCTTTGCGTCCCGTGTTCTTCAGATATATCCGATATATCCCCCGACATGGCCTCATATTGTACTTATATTATATATACTGTTCCCAACATGGAGCCGCCATTTCACCTGTGGTTTTTTATTGGTTCGCTAGAATCATTTGATGCTTGAACGTTCCTGCTAAGATGTTTCCCAACATCCCAGGTCGTGTTTCGCCCCTCCTTGTTGTCAGCAGTCCCAACGTGTTTCATTCTGTTCTTCCCATTTTGTGGTTTATTCCTTCACAATATTCTGATATCCTTGACGCCTGACATTCCCTCCACTGTTGCCCAACAAGGAGCCTTCTCGGGTTTCCTATACAGTATTCAGCTTGTTTTTCCCACTTTTCAAGGGCCTTTGCATCTACACATCGCCTGTGACACAAGCCACCCCCTGCTGACTCCCTTGCTGGCCAAGTCCTCAAGCTTTAGTGCAGCAAAACTGGCAAAGGCACGTAAGTCACTGCAAGTCGTAAGTGAAAACAAGTATCAGCACAGTCTCATGTACCTTACTATTTTTGTCTCCACCACTGGCCCTGCTTTTGTTTTCCTCTCCTTGGGCTTACTATGGTTTTGCAAGTGATGCTTCCTTAGTTGTAAGCCAGCATGATCCACTTTGGATCCACCCTGTGCATGAACATGTTTGCCGAGTGAACTTTACGTGTAGAGATTCCTCAAAGCTGCCACAATCTTTGCGAACTTAGGGGGATGTGCCGTGCAGGCCATTGCGAAACACCTCAGGGATGCAGAAACCAAGCTTCGCTCTGAGGTGTGGCCAGCTTCATGGGTTGTGGGGTTATTATGGGTTATTAGGATTGTTCTATCTTCGAGCAGAAGAATGATTACATCAAGGATGACTTATGGTGGCTGCAGCACTAATGCACCCTGGGGCTCTTTGAGTATTTGTTCCATCAGTGATGCAGGCTCAGGACCGTATTGATGCAGTCAAGAAGAAAGCCGAGGTGGGCAGGGGGACGGAGGAAGGTTGATGGAGAAACAGGTTAGGTTGAATATTTGGCTTCTTTGGGGCGTCCTAATGGGAGGGCTGCGGACAGTCACGCCCGACAGAGAGAGAGAGGTTAGGTTGATCCAGGTGTAGCTGTGTTCAAGAGGCCATGCAAAGTTCCAACCTCCAAGGCTAAATTGACTTCAGCGATGCAGGAGGTGGACTTGGGGTTGATGGGTTGCTGGCATGGTGGTGGTTCAGTCATTAAGGGATTTGATACGTTTGCTCATGTTTTCTGGCCTGGAAGCCAGATGGTTTGATCGCATTTGATCGCACTATTGCAGCTACTGCCAGTTGTTGCGCTTTGAGTCCGATGCCAAGGTACCTTCTAAGATCGAATCCTCCTGGGCTTTGCAAATGACCCGCCTTGAACAAACTGCTCGGGATGCGCGTTGGGAGCCTAGGGTGAGGGGGTTGTCCACTTGGTCTACTTTGGTCTCTCTTCACGAAAGCTAGCTTGTGCTAGCTGAAGTTGCTCTTGCTTCAGCAAGGAATAGGCAGTCATCAGGACCGTTGAATGTCTTGAAACTTTCAATGTTACACCCCCCGGGTTCAACCCACCCCCTGGGCCGTGGTTTGGGTCTCCGGTACAACATTAGTACCGTCCTATAGCTTTCGTACCTCCCCCTTGCCTCAAGTTTTAGGAGCTTCCAAGAATCTAAACAAGACATGGACAAGAAATGAAGGATATCAAAGCTATAGCATAGCTATATCAAAGAAACAAACCCAGTCCCAATGGGTTTCGATGATAGGTTGGAGTTCCTTGCAAATTGGTGTGGTCTTCCATTCCATGGCCTGTAGACCACAAATCGCTGAAAATCATCAGCAAGATGATTTGCATCGTATTCGCTTCAAACGTCGCACTTCACACAACCATATTTCAGCTGTCCTATCAGGTGCTGCACTTGACGCACTACGCAAGGTACTCTGACCCGTTTGTTGGGTGCACGTGTCGTGCTGAACTGAAGGTCCTAACCCCTATTTGCGAATCTTTCGTGCGTGGTGCGGTTCACAGCACGAGCACTGGCCAGGAAAGCAAGGACAAGTGAGAAGCAAAGCAAAGGCAGCACATGCGAAGCCTTCTCTTCGGGGAGAGCCAAAACGGGGTGGGTGTTTGCAGTGCTCGTGCTGTCAGTTTCCCTTCCAGGACTTCTTGGGTTTGGGAAGGGCCAGAGCTGTGTAAGGATCACTTTCGATACGCTGGATTTTATGCCGCTTCCGTTTTTTTTGACGTACTTCTATTAAATTAATTTAAATTATATAATATATTATAATATAGAGTAACCCATAGTAACCCGAAACCATTGAAGCAGTATTTGTGCTGGTCAAAAGCCTCCAGGTCTTGCAGAGCTGCCGCTAAGTTTTTTGATCAAGCAGGACCTGCATCAAGTTTGAATCACACCATGTACCCCCATCATCCCCAATCTAGATTCATCTAGATTCACTGACCCCTTCCAGATACTCGACCTAAAACCTCTTTTTCACAGCCTGGCGCGGGATGAGCGATGATGAGGAGGAGGCTGGGAATGAACCTTTGAAGCGTCATTGAGGTGTCATTGAAGCATATTGAAGCATTGGACACCAGTGATATCGTGATCCTGCCCTCAGGTGGCAGCGGCCTTGGAAGCAAGGCTACAAACCTTGGAACATCTCAATAGCCAGGAGGCTGCTACCATGTTGAGCCGCATGGCACCACAACAGGCATCCCAAATGGCTCCTTGACTGCGGTTGTTGTGGGATTTGGTGTGGTGCCGTTATCGGATTTGCTCATTTGATATTTGTGCATGGAGGTGGGGTGATGTGTGTGTCGGATATCCGTGAGAGCTCGAATATTTGCAGGTGCTTCGGAAATGATTTGTGCAGTTTGATGTTTAAAGGGCGATGCCCCTTACTACACCTTGCAGCCGCCAACCCAGTGTGCTCACCGTGGGCAGCCACTGCTGAGATGCTTTTAATGGGAAGCAGCAAGCGCTCAGAGGTGCTGGAGGTCATGACTGAGGCGCCAGTCGATAGAAAGATATAACATTTGACAAAAAAGTAGGTCATCATCTGACACAGCTGGCGAATTCATATCTCACAAGCTGCATCGTTTTTTCAGTCAGATTTGTCAAGCTGTGCGAAGGGCTGCCCGAGATCTTCCAAGGCACAGAAAGAATCCATCGCTGCAGCCCTTCCTGCGGATACCGCGATAGCGCTGGGAATGCAGAGCTTTTTGGCCAAGAGTTGGGAACGTGGATACATAAACACATGATGACACATGGAGATACACTTGAGTCACTTGAACAACCTTAAACAGGTAGTGAAGGTGTGGGTCCGATCTGGGATGGTGGCTTGCAGTGTGATGGTGCTGAATTGAATTGCTGAGGTGTAGAGAAGGCAGCGGATGGAGATGCCAGGGTCTCAACACAGGGTTTCTCACTGTGTGCCAACCCAAATTTACATCCGCAATTGTTCTTTAAGGTTGTCATGTGACAGTTTCCCCTTGTAAGCCCTCTTGCAGGTGCACCCCGGAAGTGGGTTCAGTTTTCGCACCACAAACATGTCATTAAGCTCGGCCCAGGCAGACGTCACAACCTTCAAGCCCCCTCCACGAGGCGCAACTGTAACTGGTGTGAGCAGCACGACAGCATTTGCTATGTTTGCATCCCAATTGTTGGAGCCATTTGGAGCCACAATCCTGCAATGTCATCAAAGGAAAGTCGTGCATGTCATGTGTCAGGACCTCTGATGGAAGATCAACAGGGTAGTGTGGAAAGGGTTGCTTGGCCTTGGATGGTGCAAAGAGTCCAGGACTACTGACCCTAGACAATGTAGACAGGGGCTGGGTGTTGGTTCAAAGCAACATGTTGAACAGCGGAATCCATTGAGGATGTTTATTGATATAGCCTTGCCAGTTAGAAAATGGGCACGTCCTGAGAAGCTAGGGGAGATATTTTATATGACATATTCTTATCATGAAAGCTACCTTCTGCTAGCATAAGTCCCTCTTGCTTTAGCAAGGTATTGGCAGCTGCTGAAATCTCCGATCGCATGAAACTTCACGGGCTACTTCCCCCATGTAACCTCGGTTACGGCAACTTCTTAGAGGGACTTTGTGTGTCTAACGGGTCTAACGCAAGGAAATTTGAGGCAATAACAGGTCTGTGATGCCCTTGGATGTCCTGGGCTGCACGCGCGCTACACTGATGCGCTGAACGAGTTTACGATCTTGCCTGAAATGGCTGGGTAATCTTTTTAAAATGCATCGTGACCTCCCCCGGCTTGCTTTTTCTACAAGCAGTTTTACTGTGGCTCAATCCCCCCTAGGGACATCGTCGCCACTTCGTCACCGTTAGCATCATCAGCATCAGCAGCATCATCGGCATCGTCGCCGTCAGATCATTCGACTTACTCTCCACTTCGTATTTCCCAATTCCGCATACGACCCCTTTACCCTCCCAGCTGGCTGCTAGCTCTCGTCCCTTACCCCTTGGCCTCAAGTGGATGTTTGTGGCGACGATGACAATGGGCGCTTGCAAATAGGGTCCCAAGCATGTCCCTGGGTTGAGCCAAGCCCCAGAAAGTTGGAGATGAAGTTACTGTTGCTATGGCTGTTGCAATCCAAGATCTCCAGATTGGTCCACCAAATGAGGCTTGTATTATGCATTGTGTTTATTGATATCGTCGGTGCTTTAGCAGAAGCAGTTTTAGTCCTGAATTTCGCAGAAAGTTCCTTGCTTGGTGGGCTGTATTTCTTTCTTTTCAAATGAGCACTGACACATCACGATTCCCCCAAAAGGTGATCACCAGCCTCCAGCGACAACCCTTACCAATCAGGTTCAAAAAACAGATCAATCACGGCTTGGATCTTCCAATCATGTTGAAGCATTTCCCTTGCTTCATAACTTGGTCGTCAGTTGTTGCCACTTTTGTTGGGAGGTCTTGTCTGGTAAAGATTGGAGCACAATGCACTGACAGCCGAGGACACAACTATGGAAGCCTCCGAGTCTGCAGTGGGTTTGGAGTCCGAAACTCCTGAGCAAGCTTCATCTCAACCCCAGGTTGCCAGAGAGGCTCCGGGTGAGGTTTGCACGGTGCAAGAAACTGGGTCTGGAGCCTCATCCAGCTCCACCTCAGAGGATGAGGATGCCGGGGCAACTGCTATGATTGAAATCCCAAGCCATACCTCACTTGGAGCTGTGGAATCACAACCAAGCCAGGTACAGGATGAGAGCGCATCATCTACCAAGGTTTGTGGAAGTGAAAGCCAAGTGGTGGAAGAGGGGGGTTGTACAGCACCAGCAGCTGCGGCTGCAGCAACAGAAGAGATTCCAACAGAAGCCGTAGAAGTTGTCGAGGATGTGCAGGACTGGGCGTGGAGCACCGGTGAAGGTCATTAGGTGGCTGACACAAGTAACTCCGCAAACATGCACAGGGCTCCAACCCTCATTGACTTTTGAGATGCTTGAACCACGCCACGGAAGCATTTGAAAGAATGCTGGATTGTGATTCATTGCCCAAGGCTGTTGTGTTGAGTTCAAAGAGACGTTTCCAGAAACCGCATTGGCTGTCTTCAGACTTGTGGAGGACGGGATTGTTGACACCTGGCTCGTAAATGACAAGCCAGCGGTGCGGCACTTAGCTTTCTAGCGCTGTTGCGGAAAGCTTCTCGCTTGAAGGCAGCTAACATATCAGATTATTAGTTGCAGATATGGCAGTCGCACATTAGCAATGCGTGGGCATGATCAAGTTGTTGATGGGACCGGTTTTCAACCTACGTATATATTACTCGCTTACTTTCATTGAAACTGATCCCAGGTTGAGAGTTTATTTTTGCTTAAGCACCCAACCTGCAAACATCCCATTATACTTTTTTTTTGCCTTGAAAGAGTCCAGGTTCGCGAGCACATCTCAGTCCGTGGTTACATGTCAAGGTAGGGCCTTATGCATCAACACCAGGGGGAAACCTACACCTTGGGGATTTAGTTGTGTTGTATATAGATATGAGGATGCGCTTGAAATGAAACAGATTCAATCTAGTACCCATGCACAGATGTGGCCCATTCTTGTCAGGCCAGCCGCTCAGATGCATCCAGCTCAAAGCTTAGTGTTGGCATTTGGTCAGGTCAGCGCAGCATTCTGATATTCGGCTGGAGTGCAAGCGATATGAAGCGAATGAAATAGGGGTAGACCGCTGAGGACACCTCGTCAAGGGATGCCGCACAGGCCGCAACATGTGGCCAGACAGCTGCCATAACATTTACTGTACTGTCGCACCATTGTCCTGAGATAGTTGACTGACTGATTGCAGCATGTAAGAATTTGTCGCATGCGCTCTTGGCCCTGCAATGTTCCGCGCCCTGCAGGTTGCCTTCCATTTGAGCCCTTTGCCTGACCACACCATAGTTGTGTGCCAAGATGCCGACGGTCGGTCATGTGTCAAAATAGCTTGGACGGGAGAAGCCAGTTTTCCTGAAACAAGGATGCACATTCAGGGTCTTGAGCAAGAATCGCAACTGTATCGTAGGAAAGATGATGAGGGAAGTTGGTGGTGTTCGACTTTTCTGACCTTCGGGGTTTCGGTTTCAAATGTTGCAACTCGGCTTACCTCACTGGTAGAGCCCCACGGGGGCTACATGGAGCAGCTCCATAAGATGCCTCGTCCCAGGCGAAATACCTAGAGGAGTTGCCGCCGCAGGTGCAGTGATGGCTTTTGGGGAAAGGTTACCGGGCGTTTTGCGCTTCCAGGGCACGTATGTAGACGGATTTTTTCCAAGGGATTGAGGAACTTAGCTCCTTCCTTCCTAGTTTCATGCTGATTGACCAATCCCAGAAAAGCAAGCCAAGAGTGATGGAATCACCTCAGTCTTGAAAATTGCGAGGAATGCGAAGCAGTCTTGGCCAATTTTCCGCCAGAGAGGCAGGAAAGTGGCCATTGCGCAGATCAACAAAGCTACATGCTTCTGGCGACAAGTATTGAGAGCATACCGATTTCTGCGGTCCACACGATCACCATGGTCGAGTGTCGCTGCAGGATCATGCTTTCATATGCTTTCCATTCAGTGTGGACACAACCATTTTGGCCCTGAGGCACTTGCAGCCTGATTTTTGGCTGACCGAAACTCCAGCTCGAACATGTCAGGCTTGATGGCCCTGCCCCTTGCCCCCCTTAGCCTCGCGTGTGCCGCACGGCCCCTAGTTGCTGCTCCGGCAACGCATTGAGCGACTCCGGCGGTTGCAGCCGGCCTTGGGCCGTCGTGCAGCACGGCAGCCCCGCAAGACGTGAAGGGCAGGTCATTGACAGATGCCAGGGTGGTCTGTGCTGGAGTCACCTTCCCGGAGAAGCTTCGTGTGGCTGTGGTGGGAGGAGGGCCGGCCGGTGCAAGTGCAGCTGATGCCCTAGCGCAGCAGGGAGTGGACCTTCCTCATAGAGAGGAAAATGGACAATTGCAAGCCTTGCATGATTGATGAGTTTGATCTTCCCAAGGATATTGTTGACCGTCAAATGCGCAAGATGACCATGATCTCGCCCACCAACAAGGAGGTTCAAATTGGCCAGACCTTGAAAGAAAATGAGTACATTGGCATGGTGAGACGTGAGATCTTAGATGACTTCCTGCGGCAACGTGCCAAGAAGAACGACGCCAACTTGATCAACGGCCTCTTCATGGGTATGACATGGTATGACTCTTCCAGGAACGAAGGGTGAGTCCTAGGCCTTCCAGGAGCGCGTGCGCATTTCGGAGCAGAAGATGGACTACTACAAGGACAGAGCAGAGATGTATGTTGATGAAGACATGTGGCAGTTGGTACTGGCACTGTTGTGGACAAGGAGGGCATCCAAAGGTACCAGCAGGGCATTCGTGAGAGGGCAGCCCCTCGCATTGAGGGAGGAGACATCATCCGCGCTGAGGCACATCCCATTCCTGAGCACCCTCGCCCCTGGCGGGTGAAAGACCGTGCTATCTTGGTGGGTGATGCTGCTGGCTATGTGACGAAATGCTTTGGAGAGGGGATCTACTTTGGTGCAAAAAGTGGGTGCATGTGTGCCGACACGACCGTGGAGAATTCCAAGCAGGGCTCTCACATGATCGATGAGGGTGATTTGATGGAGTACTTGCGTGAATGGGACGGCAACTTGGTGAAGGGATTGTTTTCCACCCCCCGCTGTTTTATTGACTTATGATGGGCAGACATGCTATGTAAATCTATGTAACTCCTGCCGTGGGGTTGGGACTGAAGCGACAACCAGGCAAGTATGGCCCAACATACTTGGGGCTTGACTTGTTGCAACAGATTTTTTACACCAGCGATGCTGCGCGTGAGAGTTTTGTGGAATTGTGTGAGGAGGAGTATGTCCAAAAAGTGACATTTGATTCCTGTCTCTGCAAGACCGTCCAGGGCAATGATCCTGTTGGTGATTTGAAGCTGGGCTGGAAGACCCTGAGCTCCTGGTATAAGTACAAGAATCAGAAGACGCCAGATCCTATGCGAACTCTTACCTAGGTCCAATTTGGTGCAAGTTCCTTGAGGCCATGCCTGTGTACTGTGTACAGCTTTGTGGCTGCGATGTCATCCGGAATCCGGCCTATATGTTTGCCACACTACAGGACTTGCCGAGCTCGGTGTTTCAAGCCCGGGTGACCATGAGGAGAAAAATGCAGCATTCGGCTCCATACTTCAGTGTTTATGTGCTGCATCTTTTGGCCGATCTGCTGCTGTTCTGCTCGTCAGGCGTCGGTCGATTTTAGATCATTTGTGTGAGGAGGCTCTCGGGACTCTCGTGCATTTCTGGGAGGATCACTTGTGAGCAGCACCGGGTTGGAAGTGGCAAGCGGGGAGTGCCAGAGAGGCATACAAATAAGAGGCACACACACACACACAGATAAGACACGGCGCATCAAACCACTTGCCGCTACAGCGTTAACATTGATGACATCAGAAAACTCTATGCCTATGTGCACATGTGCAGGATCAGAAGCATTTGTAAGCGCACGAAGGTACGCACACACTTGCTTATGAAGGGTGTCTAGGGGCTGAAATTGCTTGCCCCAGTCCAAAGTCAAGTCTCCGGGACTGGAGACGTTTGTGATATGATGTGCCTGCAGCATATCTGAAACTCGCATCCTTCCCTTTCAACTAATTTTCATCCACTGATTGAAGATTTGAAACTTGCCTTCTTCGTCACAAACCCTTGACGCATCTTCATCATGGCTCGACATGAAAGGAAGTATCATCCAGCTCTTCCACTCAGGTCCACTGCTGTTGGATTAAGGGGATTAAGGGCCTGGTAGGACGGTGTAGGATGGGTTGACACCATCGAGCGGATGTGATTGGGAAGAAAAGAATCACCAATGGTTGCATATGATAGTACGCCATGTACGCCCTGGGCCAAGCGGGGTAGTTCACATTATTTCACATTACTAAACCATGCTGAAGTCAACAATTCTGCCACGCGTTCCGGTGTTCATCAGACATGGTAACCCACCCATGTCTAAAGGAGTGCATAATTCCCGCAAATTAGGTCAGGGAGATCGAAGTCTCCCGGTACCTTTTCCATCCTCCCATGTTGCATGACTTTCCTTCATTGCAGGTAAAGCCGCCCAGAGTCTCGCAGCTCAGCGAGAGAGCCTTAGGCACAGGGTGATGAGGGGATGGAAAAGAGCTTCAGCAAGAGTTGATGATTGTCTAAACTTGGTGCCCCACAAGCCTCTGAAACCGGTTTACATTTTCGCCTGGCCACTACGGAGAACCTTTGTTTTGCGTCTCCCACAGTTGAGAATCCGCCACGTGGATACATGGTGCGCACAAGACGATATGTGGAGGCAAAGCTCTGAAGATTAACAGTAAAACGAGAATCTCAAGCGACAGCAGGTTGGACGATCCTGAAGTGTGTTTTATTATTCAACCATGCATTTTTTCTTCCTTTTCGGCAGGCTTTGCTGGCAATATGGCAGCAAGAGCCAAGCAAGGTGCCGCTAATGCATTGAAAGCTCCTGGCCCGACTTCACAAGTAGATTATCACATGTCCTGTGCTGAGGATAGGTTTGAACACTACCAAAAGCAATTGTTTTTCATTTTCTTTCCTGAACTCTTTGCTGAGGAGTTCATGCTTGTAGCCTGAGCAGCCCTCATGACAGGGAAGTCTGGTGCCATTGAGGGAACTAGGAAGGCATCTCGCTATCCTTCTCATTGTTTCCGTCGCCGCCCTGCGTTCCCCAGAATTCTGTCTTTTGAAACTTTTTATCACAGGGCAGAGCTTCCTGATCTTCCTCACTTCAAGCTATGAGTCCGCAGCATCACTTCAATGATGGCACCCGGCTGCACCTTGCTGCAGGCATCTCGGAGATGGCGCCAGAGGTGCGAAGTCCAGACATTCGAGCTGGGTAGTATTCGTCAGCTACTGTCAATTGACGCATCCGGAAGACCCAATTTTCAGAGGTTGAGGAACAGAGCAGTAAAGGAATTCATGATGGCTTTGTGAAGGGGACGAACTTGGACAGTTGGACTTGATGCCTCTGACCAAAGGGATTTGACCATATTTGAACTATATAATAGACTCAGAAATATACTCGTACTTTAAACTGGCTTTCTGGGTCAAACCCGATCGGTTGGCGGCAGAGGCCTCGACCAAGACCGCGGCTGCTAGCCATGTTGCAGCCACGGAGATGAAACGCGCGGCTGCAAGGGCCAGCCATGCGGCGGGCTGGGTAGCTTGTCATCGTACTCTTCCATAATCTAACGAGTATTTTTTTTGGAGTTGACAAAAAAAATAAATACACGTTTGTTTTCCTTGCCGTTTTGACGAGGTACAACTTTTCAGGAAATAAGGAAAACAAGGTGAGACAAGGAATTCAGACATGTGCCACACCCCCAGGGCAAGGTACAGGTTAGTATGCTTTGGAGCAGTTGGTGTGTTTCAAGAGGTTTTAACATAAAATATATGTTAGCAGTACCAGCTGCAAATCGTTGATTTGAGAATACAATATCTAAGTTAGCTAATGAGTGGTCTTTCCTATTTGGGGTTGAGAAGTTTCGGATTCTATTGCAACAAGATATGAACACACAAACTTCAAGCAGATCACAAGGTACAGGTTAAGGGGATCATGGTGGTTTGCTATTTTGGGATTGTCTTCAATAGATCTTCACAACTAGATCACTGGTCTCTTTGTGGGTCTCCCCCTTTGTGAAGCCAAAAGG
>Ga0126342_10018075_pt1 | contig 12122 bp, 11 predicted proteins | sample Cyp1metagenome_FD_92528 | JGI IMG/M metagenome (GOLD analysis project Ga0126342, IMG submission 92528) | Coral microbial communities from Lord Howe Island, Old Settlement Bay, Australia - Cyphastrea 1 metagenome | ecosystem: Host-associated > Invertebrates > Cnidaria > Coral ... | reverse complement strand
TTTTTTTTCCGACAATCAATACTTTCGGATGTTTTTGGTCTCAATGGCCGACATCATTGGCAGTTACGAGCGGCTGCCCAACGATGCGGTGCGGGCGGTTGCCGTCGCGAAGCGACGTGAATAAGACACAAGAAGACAGAAGGGGCCAAAGCTCTATCTCAAGACCACAGCTAACAACACCCTGCCAAAACGATACTGAAGAGATGACATTCCCTCCATTTATGGCTGGAACATGACCGGTTGAATCGACCAAACCACCCAGCGGCATGGAAAACCTTTTCGCCTGCAAACGAGGCGTTCCCGGTTGATCGCCGGTGAGGCTTCTGAACTCGGCCGAAACAAACAGTTCAGACGGCTGGTACAAGGGAAATTCTTCATAGTTGGCTGGTGAAACCTTGGTTTCCTGCAGATTTTGGCTTTAACCCAGTGACGACTGGGACAACCGAAACACCGGTGGACAACCTTGGTGATGTGGATGGGATGAATCGGAAACCCTGGGGATGAGCCTATGGACCTATGATTTTTCATGGAAAAAAAGTGGGAACGAAGATCCAGAAACCTATAATGTCTCGCAATTAATTGCTTACGGAACAATCACGTACGAGTACTGAACTGGCACAAAGGAGCATCTCTTCATTTGCATTCATGTGTGATATAATGTGATACCCTCTGGTAATTTAACATAGCTAGTGAAAATGGCCCATTTATAGTGGATTTACCCATTGATAGCATGGTGATTTTGATTTTCCATAGTTATGTAAACGTTTACCAGAGGGTAAATTAGAAATGCAGCCACAGTCTTTCTCACTTCTAGAATCCAATCCGTAGATTTGTGATCAAAAACCGCTAGTACTTGGCCCTCTCAAAAACCATCGCAGCGCTCACCGGCAGCCGGTCGCGGATGGTCTCAGCATTTGCTGGTCACCGCTGCCGCCAAGCCGCCATGCCACCTTGATGGATGCTATCTGTCCAAAACTGCTTGCGGCTCGTGATTTTTTTTAGAAAAAAAAACTGGGGGATTTTTCCAGCGTCAACCAGTCAACCACAAGTGCATGGTAGTCTACCAGATATTTCGATCAGCTTCACCCAGAGTTGATGGGCACCCGTTGTGGGACCTGGGATTAAAATCCCTTCCATCGGAGTATTGCCACCTGGAACAGCACGAAAAATCCAGATGTAAGCATGATAGCAATCTACCGGGATCGGCTCCAAACGAAACACCACCCGAGTTGAATGTGTTTTTAGTCATCTTATAATGATATATATATATGTATATTGATTTATTTATTTAATATTATTATTACTATTATTAATAATATATAATGATATATATACATACTTATACTCACGTTATATAATTGAGTGACCACTTGTGTGGCTCGCCACTTGAAGCATTGAAACTCTCTGGTGGCATCCAGGTCGACGTGGCAGGAGCTCACACTCGTCCTGTCGAGACGGCATTCGAGTTGACGCTGGCTGTGCTGGCTGTGGATTCGATGAGTGGCCAGATCACCTAGAGGTAGCTGGAGAGATTCTTGGATGAAAGCGTGCCTGAAGATGATGAAAGATGATGAAAGATGATGAAAGTCTACACCTGGCATTCTTATGCGTTTTTGTTAAAAACAGTTAAACACATGTTGGGGAAAACTATAGCCTCAAACGAAAAAATCTCCGCTTCATTCTTTGGCTAAAAAAGCCATGGTTCCAAACGCTGCTTGCCACAGGTCCGATCGGATACCGCTCGTGTTCCGCAGGTGAAACACATCGCTGAGTTCCCACAGGGTGTCAGCACCGCGCGACGTTTACCGCGCCAAAGGGTACCCTCTGGTAAACTAACATAACTATGGAAAATCACCATTTTCAATGGGTAAATCCACTATAAATGGGCCATTTTCAATAGCTATGTTAAATTACCAGAGGGTACAGACCGTCCCTGCTTTTGACCCACAGCGAAGGGCTCGTGTCCGGGCCGAATTTCACAAGGCGTTCGATTGCTCACCTCTTACCCTCAAGGGATCCTCTGCATGACTACTCTTGGCTGCCCAGGTGAAAGTCAATACGTCCCCATTTATGCTTGGAAAAGCTACTGATTAAGCCAATCAAGCTATCAATCAGTTGAATTACCCATATGTGTATATATATATACCAATTTATTGGCGCTTACATTTTTTTGTCCCCAGTAATTGTTGATGACATGGGCTATATCAATGTTATATCCCCATCTTTCATCATATCCCATCCCGAAGATGACCGCATCCCAAGATCTCGGAGCCACGGACGCCATCCCACGCTGGATCTACTAGTTCTTCTCCCCTTCATCCAGCCATCGCACGCGGCGGCCGTCCGTCCACTCACCTGCAGAGACATGGTGGGCCCCCGGACGGATGTGGCGTGCCGTCGGTGATATTTGAAGATCTCAGTTGTTTGAAGAACATCCATGGAAATATGTATCTACTTGAATGAATGTATATATGTATGTATATAAATATGTATATATTATGTGTATGTATATATCATATATTATATAATATGAGATTACCTGTGTGTCTGGTGGATATGAATGCAATTAGATCTGTGTTTATTGGGCTTCATGATACAGTACAGGGGGCTGGGAATTTGTTCACGACCGAGCGACACGACGCGAATCTGCACGGATTGTTCGCAACATACCAGGCCTTTACGCTTTTCGCCGCCGGCTGTGACCTAAGGTTGAGGCAAATCTGGCCAACTGAGTTTCGTCATCCCTGCAGCTTTTACCAAGAAATTCAAGAAGTCATAGTTCAACGTTTGGGACGCAGGACCCAAATATCTGCAGCAGTTGTGACCTGCCAGGGCCCTTTCGGTGTGGGAATCCCAAAGCATGGTGACCTGGTGATATGTCGATCTACTGAAATTGATCCACGAGTTGCTGGTTGTAGCCATGTTGTTCTTGACTGATTCGAAATTTCACTGTTTCTGAAAAACACCAGTCTTTGTAGCTAAAAGACCATCTCTCTTGTTAATATTCCTCTTGTCCCTCTTGAGACTCATGTCAAAAACGCTGACCCCTGCGAGGCCCCCATCATTTCTGCGTAGCCGAGCCACATAAGTGCCAGTGCCGTGCTGCTTCCCTTCTTTCCTGGCAGGACCAATAGCTGGTGGTTGAGCCAACCCTCGGATGAAGCCCGCTTGGGGATAACGGAATGTGTCAAAATATGGAGGTTTCCCAACATAGGGGTACCACTAAATCATCCATTTTTGTTGGATTTTCCATGGTAAATCATCCATTTCGAGTTCAAGATATTTCGTGATATGGCGATGGGTTAAACGGTTAAACCCTTTACCAAAATTTCCCCAAGAGTCGAATCAGCACGTTGAACACGTGGGTGTCCCATGATCTGGCTTGAAAGAATTATTTTGCGGGCCATTCAAATAACTACCCTCTGGTAAACTAACATAGCTAATGGAAAATCACCATTTTTAATGGGAAAACTCGCTATAAATGGCCATTTTCAATAGCTATGTTAAATTACCAGAGGGTATAACCAGATCCATGAAATCCCAAATAACCCAATCGTCAAAAATCCACATCCTCTGATCAGATCACCATTGCATTCCCTCGCCGCGCACCATTCGCCCTCGTATTTTCTTCCATCGGGCCACTTGAACCTCAGATTCTTCGGAGATTGAAATTGAGCCACATCCCCAAAGAGAGGTGGAAAATCGGAAACTTGCAGAAATCAGCAGAATAGGGTTTCAAAAGTCCAGCTTCAAAGTCAAGTCAAAGTCAAGCCAAAGTCAAGTCAAAGTCAAGTCAAGTCAGGATCGAAAGGATCGAAACTTCATAAACGTCAGACTTCTTACCCTCTGGTAAACTAACATAGCTATTGAAAATGGCCATTTTTAATGGGAAAATCAACTATAAATAGCCATTTTCAATAGCTATGTAACAAATTACCAGAGGGTAAACTTCAGAGTTCTTAGATCTTTGGTCCACGAGGCGACTCACCAGATCTCCGGCCCGCAGGAGGCCCCCGACATGCCGAAGCCGTCCTTCTGGTCGTTGTTGTAGGCGCCCTCGTAGGACCGGCCATCGACCCAGGTGAAGTGACCCTGACCTGACGCATGGAGGCATCGAAATAATGACTATTTAAGGGATGGGTATTACTCAATAGTTTATATCGGATATCCATGGATATCCCATATTTATATCATCTAATGGGTTTACAATGTGTAATTTATCACATCTGGAGATCGAAAATGATCGAAATATCTTGGTTTTTCTGGCAAATCTTGACGATGGGGGGCACCACGCAGAAGGTTCAAATCGTGGAAAAGTTCCATAGGTCAAGAGCCATCAAGCCACATTTGGGGGCGATGAACATCCATAAACCTAACAAATCCCAGGCATTTTGATGTTCAAAACATCTCAAAACCATGGCTAAACTGACATGTTGCCGTGAACCACAGCAAATTCCAGGATGAGATCACCCATCCCCCGGAAATTCTTGTGGACTCATGCGGAGTGCAACCAATGAAAAATCCGAGTCCTATTTCTGTATGATATAACATAATTACAGTACATAATACATATAATACATATGATACATATGATACATATGAATGATACATGTGAATGATACATATTATACATATAATACATATAATACATATGATACATATGATACATATAAATTATAATACATATAATATAATGTAATATAGTATAATGTAATATAATATAATGTAATATAACATAATGTAATATAATATAATATAGTATAATGTAATATAATATAATGTAATATAATATAATGTAATATAATATAATGTAATATAATATAATGTAATATAATAGAATGTAATATAATATAATATAATGTAATGTAATATAATGTAATGTAACATAATATAATATAATTAATATACTTCTATATGCTGTAGTATGATTGTAGTATGTATTATATTACACATATTCACTTGTAGATGACGTGATGATCTGATTGTCGACATCGAACGCGTTTCCCGGCGCACCGTGCATGCGATTCTTCACCCACTGGCCCGTGTACTGACGGCCATCGCCCTCAGTCCCCATTGGGGACCAGTCGCAATCCCCAAACTGGAGATGGTTGAAGGCATTGGGTTTACCCGGCCTGGTAAACTGTCCCATAACTATGGAAAATCACCATGTTTAATGGGTAAATCAACTATTTCTATAGCCATTTTCAATAGCTATGTTAAATTGCCAGAGGGTAAGCCTGTTGGTAATTGTTGTTGCCAATACCCACATCCGCTTTGAGAAATTGTCAGTTCATGAAGGCACCACCAATTTACGATGGAAAGACATGCAGCAAAATAGGGGCCCACCCAGGCCAGTGCGCAATCTCTGTGGGTTAACAGAACACAAGGCCTCGTCCTTGTTGGCTCAGATAAGGATAGATTCTATCCCTATCATCACATCCTTTATACATCCAATATATTATATGTTCTACTATGTTCTACTATGTTCCACTATGTTCTCTCCCCACGCGTAGATGATGTTCCCATGCAACCCCCCATGAAAAAAACTCCCTTTTTTCAAGGTATACCATCCCCATGAAAAAACCAGGACGCCACTGGGTTCACCCCGACCCATTTGTAGACGCCGTTGCCGTTGATGTCGTTGTCGACAAACTCACCCTGCGACGGACTCACAACTCGGTGGTGGGGATCTGTCTTTCCAACGCCAACAGAAATGGGGATCCAACATCTGCCATTTACGATATTTGGGGGTAATTCAATGTTATTCACATCAATAAATCTGGGCTATTTTAGGGTTCACCCCAGGGTTTTTGACCCATCCCCATTTGTTTCACGCGATAATTCGTTCAAGATCAGCACAAGATCAAACAAAATCGAAGACATCAACGTCAACATCAGCATATGGTGCATATAAATCCAACATCAACATGTTTATCATGTCTTGAAATGTGTATAAATAATTTATAATATTATATCATATACGCATCATAAGCATTCATAAAAACCCTGAAATTGCATGGTGTTTCCATGGTTTTTCCTCATTTTCCATGGTTTTTCCATGGTTTTTACACGATGATCTTCCCCAGTTCACCCAGGGCAAAAAATCCACGAAACGGCCCATCCAGCCCCGAAACCGGCCTCGTACATGGAGCCATCGGACCAGGCAAAACGACCCTTCCCGTTCTTGCGCCCAGCCTGGCACTGGAGGTTGAAAAATGACTTATCAACATCACTGTAAGAAGTTACAGTAGGGGGTTCACCAACAAACATGGTAATGATATATACTATAGCCATGGATGTTGATATATATGACTTATCCTTTGGTTATGGATGTTACTAATAGCGAAATGGAAAGATTGGAAAGATCCAGCATGCTATTATAGCTAGGTAAACCATCTATTTCGATTAGGGCCATCTATACCATGGCGAACTGTTAAATAACCAAAGGGTAAATCAGCCATAACTTGATGGAAATTTATCATGGTTTCAATGCCCAGACGTTGATGTTAGATGAATGGTTGCAAAATGTCACATTGGCGATCCGTTTTCCAAGCCATACTCCAGATTTTCCTATTCCCTCTATTGATGAAGTCCCTTTAAGGCTTCAATAAGTCACTTTGAGGCCATTTTACAGTTACAGGAGCCTCGTACTCGCCCTCATACTTGGCACCTCGAACGGTGAAATCGCTCGGCTGTCAACTGATGGATGATTTTTTTTAGATCATCCATCAGAATTGTGGGTCCATTTCCAGGCACACCCATTTGGGTGGTTTGTAAGTTGTCAAACACGGCTGCGAAATGAAAAGGATTGAAAAGACATGTCGCACGGCTTTTAGTTTATTTCTTTACCTGATGAGCCGATGATGCTCAAACCCAGGTCCCCCGAGTGTTCTGCCCGAGTTTCTAGCACGCAACGTAGCATCAAGCGTGTTTCCTCTATAGTACTAGCAGCTGTCCGTTCAGCTATGTAACTAGAAAACAAGCACACGTCAAGCGCGATATGAGAATTTCGATGTAAACATGATCGAACGAGAGAACATCAACTTCAAACACAAACACCGCTTTTTCCGGTGATTATTTGATTGATCTGGGAAATAGACTATTGTATTCCCAAGCTATTCCTATTAAATGTCCTTTTCTAGATTATGTTATCAAAAAAAAAGATATATATATATATACTGATATACATTTTCTGTACAGGTTCCCCACACCGCCAGAAGTCAGAACTCACCACAACACAACCAACTCTTGAGAGCCCGAACCATCGGGCCACTCTTCAGTACCACGCCTGGCAGCCCATGGTTTTGAGCTTTGGGTCAAGTTGTTGGGGTTGTCGCATCATGTCGCCCCAGGTGAAGTGAGTGGTTCCTGTCTGGCTCTGTTCACCTTGGAATTCCCTTCGCAAACATCAGTCAACGGATGTGCATCTCCCAAACCCATGGTCCTATGGCCATGATTGTGTTCAACCCAACAAGAACCCCAGCTCCCAAGATGGTCTAAATCAATAATTACATCGTGTACATCTCATGAACTAGATAAACGTATGATATTTATATTTATATATATATACATATGATATATGTATATAATTATATAGTAAATATATACCATAAGCCATACTTATCAAAAAAAAACATCCTACTTCTTACAACCTGAAGCATCCGGATTCGCCGGCGCTAGGCCCTGAGGCCACGGACCCATGCTGCTTGTCGTCGGCCCATTCGCCCTTGTACTTCGATCCATCCGCATGTTGGTACCTCCATGAGATCACCAAGGGCCACCGCACCACCAAGGGCACCACCAAGGGCCAAACCGAGTGACACTTTGGTGTGATAGTGTGGCCATGTTGATGAATCTACAATCCTACAATCGACATCTATCTAGTATAAATATATATATATATAGTGTTCGAATATAGTAAGTTGTTGCTATTGCTGGTGACTACCGGCTATTTAGAGGTCCAAATAAAGCTTACAACTCTGCTGGGTAATCTTGCTGTAGTGAAGCATGGCTGGAGCACACAGCATGGACCTCCCTGAAGGCGGAGATGGTGTTTTTTCAAAAATGATAGTGTCTCAACATGTGGATACCGAAATAAGTGACACAAATACTTGGCCTACCCTCTGGTAAACATACAAAAAGCTATTGAAAATGTCCATTTATAGTTGATTTGCCCATTGAAAATGATGATTTTCCATAGTTATGGGACAGTTTACCAGAGGGTAGTGATTGAATGATACTATTTTCTTAACCAGTTTCTACCTGAGATGAACATCTAAGAGTCTAAGATCATCTAAGTCCCGTGACCAAAAGGGGTCGCTACAATGCCATCTAAATAGCTTTGCCTGGTGTAATACCCCCCAATTTTGCAGAGGGACCACTATCATCTGGTCACCAGGTTTTTCCAGTTGAAATTTTGGGGGGTGAATCGGTGAATCTCCCATTTTCAGGCAAATCTGCCATCGTTTTTCGCAACTCGGCAGACTATCCAAGCGCACTCTCCCTCGCCATGGGCTTTATCCAGCTTCCACTGACCTTCGTAGACCTCGGCCCCAGGATTTTGGGACACGGACCGAGGGTGCCAGGTTGCATTCCCATATGCCCAAAAACAAGTGTTGGTTACACCATCATGCCATGTTACACCCAATTCATGGTCAGTTTGGCTCACCAGTGATGTGCGTTGAGAAGCAGAACACGGCTCCCATGTTGGTCACAGTCCGAAAGCCTCAAGCCTGCCTCCAATGTATTGGTTGTGGATGCCGCTTCATGGACTCAGACTTCAACCGCATCACCACACGTCTTTCAATCCCGAATCTTGGCCCAACCCAAACAGATCTGTGTGGCGTTGGATGGTTTCACTTTCCCATCCGTATGGCTTCCGGAAATGGAAGTGGGTTACAAATGGTAAACTCAGCCTGTTCACCAGCATGATCAACAAAATCAAGCGGCTTACTTGCTGCTGTGTGGCCACCATGTGCTGCAAACGGCTTGGAATGTACCCACCAAACACAAGCCACACTTCAACCGCAAGGGATCCGCACGTCGCCATCCACGTGTTCGAAACGCCCAAAGCCGTGTGCTTTGTCGTTCTCCTCATGACGTGGTTGGTGGCCAACTAGGTAAGGGTTTGTACACCATCCATCCCCGAGAATAGTCGTGGGCAATCTTCCCATGTCGATGATATCAAGCTGTAAGATTCAACAGGGTTCCTTTTGTTTCCTCTACGAAGATGTCCCCTTTGACATGGGGTTCACCACTGTTTTCCCAGGAACGGCCCCCAGAAATCTCCAGAAATCACTGGGGCACCGCACCCACTGGCCTTTGTATCTGGCCCCGTCAGGCCAGACCTTCGGCGCAAAGCAATGCTTCAATGTTTAGCAAGGAATCTATTTCTAGAGCTCCCAAAGCTTTTTTTGGGGATTTCCATGGCAAAACCCACACCTCACCATATATATATATATATATCATATTTTGTTGCACCATCTTTAGTATGTTTTTTGGGTACATCATGCGGTCGTCAGTGAGGTCGCTGGCCTGTTCTCCTTCACCATGCCGGACGCTTCCTAGGGATTTTGGAAGCATCACACTTGAGATGATACTGATAATTATGTTTCAATGGTTACGAATGGTGTTTTTCATTGCTTTGAATGGCTATTAAAATGGTTGTCAATGGTTGTGAATAGTTGTTAATTATGCTTTCTGTCTTTTCAATGGTTGTGAATGGAATTCAACCTGCAATGCTTGGGATTTTACCACTCGAAATGAGGATGTACAATCTCCCCGACTGACACAGACCCTATGAATAGCCAATGGTTGGAGGAAAGTAGGCTTCCCACCCCATATTGGGCAGGGTCGATGCTAGTTCTGGGAAGGGTAACGAGTATATAAAGAATAAACAAAGCCATGGTCATGTTTGGTAAGATCCAAACAATTCTTCCATTGTGTTTTTCCATCAGTTTGGGGCTGATGGGGAGGAAAAAAATAAAACTGTACCGTTAGTCCATGGGAATAAAATGGAAACAACATCAGTTACATCCATTTCTCCTGGATCCAAGACTGTATCATCCAAGTAACTTGTGCTCATGTGCGTCCCCAACTGGAAAATCGGTGAAAGTACAGTAGTATCTAATATGACTACCCTCTGGTAAACTAACATAGCTATGGAAAATCACCATTTTTAATGGGAAAACTCACTATAAATGGCCATTTTCAATAGCTTTTTGTATGTTTACCAGAGGGTAATATGTGAAAGAAACATCAGTTCATCCATGATCCATCTATGATTCATCCCCTACTGGAGTCCGTGAAATCAACGCTACGACACGCCCGGTACCGCAAGTACACAGTACCCTTCAGGAGCACGCATGATGTACAAAGATTACCCTCCGGTAAACCCAACATAACTATGGAAAATCACCATTTATAGTGAGTTTTCCCGTGAAAAATGGTGATTTTCCATAGTTATGGGACAGTTTACCAGAGGGTAGTACAACCTGTTTGGAACCCACCTTTCCAGCCTTTCCATGATCCCTGCGAGTCAATCTATCAGGTGCACCACGCTGCGACCACTTGTTGCACTCACCACTGAATATGGACCACCTGAGGACCTGGCCTACCCATTCTCCGGTATACGTGGCGCCATTCTCGAACCTTGGCCACCATCTTTTGCCACAGGGATGGGTCAAGACGGGAGCAGGGTGCGTACCACTCAGGGAACCACTTTTGAATGGCATATGTTGGTATCTTAGCATATAAACAAAGCACGGGTGGTATCATGTGGTATCCCCAACAGCCAAGGAGCTACTGGAACACCAATCATCAAGATTTAAAAAGCATATCTTCTCTTCCAAGTTTGACTACATATTTCCACTCATCTACTCGCATCCTTATGGGATCTTTATCTCAACTGGGCCTCCAAGGAAAAAAATGTTCTATTCCTGTGGCCATCGATGCGAACCCTCCGGGAAATCTGAGATGACGCTGGAATGTTCCATCTGTCGTCTCAAATTCCCAAAGGTTTCCAAAGAAACGAGGTCTTCCAAGGGCAGGTTTCTGTCAAATCTTTGGAACCGCACCGATGCGGCCCTCGCTTCTCTCGGTTGCCCTCCTTATTCAAGGTGCCCTGCAGGTGATAAATGCTGATTTTTGGGGGAAAACCATGGTGAAACGGGTGGAATACACAGTTTGATCATCTTCCATCTTCCCAATTTGCCAATTGAAATGGGGTTCCCATGGGTTCCCCCATTTTTCAGACGCCCAAATGGTTCGGGTAGATGAAATTCAACGACGGGTTACCTTCTTGGCAACGGCGGCAACTTATGAGACCAGGCCTCAATAGCATTGCCATCAACTCCAGTACAGAAGTTGCACCCAACTCCATGTTGGTTCCTCAGTTCCAAGAAATTCAGTGCATCATGGAATGGACTCATGGGGCCCTGTTGCCAAGATGGTCTTGGCAGAAAACCTGCCTGTAAATCTTCAACTTGGCAGAAATCGTGCATCAGCAGGTGCATATTCTTCCCTCTAAGAATATGGTGGATAACAGCAGTGTTTCCGCGACGTTCCGCTTTCCTTCCTCGTTTGCTCCCGCTGCCAGCATTCAATACCTTCCAGGACCCTGCAATCAACGACGTTTCAAGTCCGAAAGAAATGCAAATCTCCGTCTTGGCGGCTTCAAGCCACCCAGAAATCCACTCCCCAAAGTTGCACTGGACACCAAAGATATACCACAGCAGCCATGCTTTCTGCCTCCACCAGAAGATTGTGGTGCATATGAGCAAACCCTGCAAAAATCTGCCTTGCCTTTTTGAAGGCTCAAAAAAAGAATTCTTAGAAAAATACGCACGGCAAGTGCAATTGATTTGGGGTTGCTGGAGATTGATCCGCGTTTATAAAATGGTGAGTTAATCCATTACAACCCATAATCTATTGCAAATCCTTCGATATATCATGATATACCTTCTGGTACTCAAACATGGCTAGCTGGGACATCCTCCATTAATAATATTTATATATATAATTATATTATATACATTATATATATACATTATATATATATACATTTTATATATATTATATATTATATATATATATTATATACATTATATATATATATACATTCT
>Ga0126342_10018074_pt1 | contig 12122 bp, 10 predicted proteins | sample Cyp1metagenome_FD_92528 | JGI IMG/M metagenome (GOLD analysis project Ga0126342, IMG submission 92528) | Coral microbial communities from Lord Howe Island, Old Settlement Bay, Australia - Cyphastrea 1 metagenome | ecosystem: Host-associated > Invertebrates > Cnidaria > Coral ... | reverse complement strand
CTGTTGCTAAGAAAGACAAGTTGTAAAGGTTTGAAGCCTTTTCAGCGTTTAAGGCGTGGCAAATGGCACGCTTGGACGCCCATCAGAAGCCATTGATGTGGCCTTGGGATGCCTGTTGCTAAGGAAGACAAGTTCCACACCTGCGGTGGTCCCAGGCGCCGCCCCTGCCTTGGCTAAGGCCGGGGTCGGCGGATTCAAAAAGAGTTCAGTTCAGGTTTTTTTTTTTATCGCTTTCCGGTGCGTGCTAGGTGTGAAGAGTGATGAATTAACCGAAATAAAAATCACCGAAGAGGCACAGGGCCGACCTTGCTTCGTCTCTTAATCTTGAGGCTGTTCAGATTTGTCCATATTTGTTATTTGTCCCTTGTAATAATATTGAGATCAAAGCTGCTTTCGGAAGGGTTGACCCACACTACATACCAATCCCATATAATCCCATCCAATTCCAGTCTGCTTGAGGATTTCACTGTATTTCAATCACATCTGAAAACCAAGGCATTGGTCTTAATATGGAGGTTTCCTAACATGGGGGTCCCCCCAAATCATGTACCCCCATTGTGGGAAACCTCCATATTAAGCTCCATAAAATCCATCTGAAACAGAGATCCAAATTGGCCCATGGCCAGGACGGCGAGATCACGTGGACCAAAGACCAGCAGAGACAAGTGGAGGAACGCATGGGTTTTTGCGCATTTTTGCCAATGTTATCCAATGTTGGTGCTAAATGGATCCAACAATGTGAAACGTTCACAATATTTCACAATGAATTTGCGTGCAGTTTTCAAATAGCTTTGCCTCCCAATCAACTGCCTATGGTTACACATGTTAGACCCCAGCTGGTCTATAACCCCATGAACTATAGATATACCAGGATAATCCAGGATATACCTACCATAAGTCCTAGTTATTGGAGTTGTGAGGCCATACCTACCAACTTAGCACATCTTAGCACCTCAGGGGCATACTGAGGCAATCAAAATGGACAGTGCTTTGCTGACTGCCCGGTTGCTTGGACATTCCAAGCCCCTCGAAAAGCCGGACCTGGAACCTCTGAAGCTGTCCGGGCCGCCCAGGGGATCCAGGGGGCCTGGGGGAGCCAGAGGCCGAACTGGGAGTTTGATACGCGTTGTACGTAGAACTGTATTGGTTGTATTGTTTATACTGTAATGTCATATGTTATTGCATTCATTATTCTGTATAGCCATACCCCTGCTCCCCACGCATGATACCCATGATCATGGTATCCCCTCTGCGGTGTGGGTTGGAGTTGGAGGGTGGGTGCAGATGTACAAGGATTTTGTCATAGCTAGTGAATCCAAACAAGTAGTATATGGGTGCTATATAATAGTGTCTATGTATTTGTAACAGTATTCTGAAGGTAGTATACACGTCGTCTATAGGTAGTACATATGTATATATAATTAAATATATATATATGATGTGTAAATATATAGAGTATATATATATATAGTGACATAGACAGCAAATATAATATAGAGTATGTTCGTAGTATACCTATACCCTATACATACATAAATACATATATGTACACACGTGTGTATATATTTATATTTATTATTACTACTATTATTATCATTTTTATGTATATGCATCATTCATATGAGATATCGGGATGGGGCGTTGATGCAGCATGTCAGTTGTAGATGAGTAGGATAGAGGTAGTATATAAATGAGTGGTATATAGCTTGCATTACGTATGAGTAATTTATAGGCACGCTATGGGTAGTAGAAAAGAAGTATATATATATATAGATAGGTAATATGTAAACAGCATGCAGATAGTATACATGTAGTGCTTAAGTATTTTGTAAGTAGTATATGGCTCCCTGAAGTGCTGCAAATAGGGTGCAAGTGGAAGGTTGTGGCTCTAAAGTGCTGCAATACCATGGAGATGGGAGGCCATCTGAAACGTTGCAAATATCAATTACACACTTCCGTGGTCTAATTGCGGTGGCTTAACTTCTTCTTATTTTTGATATTGCTGCTCAAAATTTCTCAAACACACATTTGTTCAACACATTCTTGCTCAAAAATTCTCAAAAAACCTATGTGTTCCACGTTTTTTGTTCAATTTTTCTCAATAACGCACTTTCCTGTTCAGACTTTACCATTTTGTTTGCAATGTTTTTGTTTTTTTGTTATAAAATTATGTGTTTCCAAGCTGCTAAGCTCGACATGTGTTGCCATGGATGCCCCCTACGTTGAAGGCACAGGGCGAAAACAATAGCAAACCATCCCCCAAATCACCATTTTTATAGGTGGTATGTTTACCATTCCCAGATGGGTGGTTTATGGCATTGTTTTAACATGTTTCAACCAAATTACATTGATTGATTACCAAAAAATGTTCATTGTTTCTCAAAAGGTTTTTGCGTTTGTTGCTCTAAAACATCCAACAAACCATGTTGAAAGACTTCTTTGGTTCATTTACTTTAACAACGCATGCTAACGTCAAGAAATGCAAGGTTTGTTATTCAATTACAAGTTAAGCCCCCACAATTTTGACTCAGAAACGTATTGAGGAAAATACCATGCAAATGGGATATTTTTCCTGGGGAAGGGGGGGAATGTTGGTTAATGACTTAAGGATGGCCCAAAGTGTTCGAACAAAAAGGTAAAGAGAAACTTCAATATGATATCATGTGCAGAAAAAAGGTGGGCAGGAATACGCAGACCGAATCAGTAGACGCTTATAACTAGAGCCAACAAACGCGCAGAACTTGCAGCATGGCATATGGCCGTGCAGCAACAACCCCCTGACCTAACATTTGATATTACAATAATACCATTACGATACTAGCACAATATCTTATAATATATTATAATATTGATTAATATATTATATCATATTGTATTATATTTATATAAAATATATGTACATATATTAGATAGATATATATATATATATTGCAATGATGACGTGTTCAGAAGATTGTCATTACTTCCTAAGTGCACTGCCTCAGGAAGGTCACCGACTTCTGGGACCTGTCCCTTGGATCCCGAAGGGATCCACAAGGGACCCCCAAGGGACGCAGTCGGACCTGTCCCCCATGGAGAAAGCCAGGCGGCTCGGGGTATACCAATGGATACCCATCATCTGGGGTATAGCTATGATTACAATTGGATTATAACACATATTTATATGATTATAATTGGATTATAATTGGATTATAATTGGATTATAATTGGATTATAACTGTATTATGTACCCATCATCAATGATTACAAGTGGATTATATCTGATTATAACACATATTGACATGTCACATGATTATAACACATATGAATAAACTGAGGATGAATAAACACCATGGTCACCATGTTAAAATGAGGGGAATAAACATGAATAAACTTTTGTGGTATACCCTCCTTAAATAGTCACAATTAATTAGATACATCTGGGTAAATTTCATCTCGACCGAACCCTGTTCTCCCAAGCCCTGGAACCAAATGGCCGAACTATTCAGGTGAACGTGAAATATGATGGCCTTTACCCAGCATCATGTAGTGAGCCATTAAAAAATACCGTGGTTAGTTGATTGCTACAGGGGATTATACTACCTGGTTTTTGGGGGGATTATGATAACCCATAGTAGGGAAACCTATCAACCAACTAGTATAATGAGATGGGATAGAGGTATTTTGAATGGCTCTAGTGTTTTTTGAGAAACACCGTGAAACCACGAAAATTCTTGCCAAGTGTGGCATGATTGCCATTTTTGTGGCCATATGGCAGACCTAGGAAAGAAGAGGGCAAGGGCTGGACATTGCAATCAAGCCGAAACTTGGTTTTGCTGAGTCAATGAGGTGTGTTTTACCATTTGGGAACACCATGCTAGTTTATATTATATAATACTATATAATATTATTTAATATTATATACATATATTGAAACACGGTAGTATAGACATGTACATACAATATTCATATATATATATATATTGTTTGGTATACACATACTAATCATATTACATTTTTTTGAGATTAGATATACTATATAATCATGTATAACTGTATAACTGTATAATCCACTTACTGTCAATCTATGCTTTACGTGGCAAATATGTGTGACATTTGGAGATTTGCCCTTTTTTCTGCGCAACTCTAAGGAAGTGTGCGACAGGGGCTCGTGAAATGGAATCAGTGGCATTTTCGAGGAGGCCATGGGGTTGGGGAAAGACAGTCCTGGATACAATTGTTGTAGTTGAGAAAAAACATCAAGACAGGAGGTCAGGCTGGTATGGAAGCACCTCAACATCATTTTCGAACATATTCGAACATATTCGAAGTGTCTAAACCCAAAACTTATCAATGGTGCTCTGATAAACATGATGGCAGCCAATGTAATCGTAAATTAATCGCATTTTTCAAGATTGTTTGATCGTGGATTGAAAGTGAACATGAGCGATGCTCAAAGATACGATTTATGCGCAATGCAACACAAAGAAACCGTGTTTGATACATCAAGATGCAGTTGTTTGAGGTAAAGCAAACAAACGTGAACCATAAAGATCACAAAACAAGACAATTTGGTGAAGACGTACAACCCGACATGTCTAGCCTTTTACTATCAGGGAAGAAAGGGTTCAATATGGTCACTGTTGTGGAGCAAATCTATGATGGCGGTTTGCTCAATAGATACAAGTTGTCGTAGAGATAGGTTTGATGATAGATAATATAATTTGAAGAGTCAAATTTGATAGAAGTTTTGACACGAAACATAGAGATAGGCAGGTATGCATGCTTGAACAATAGATGGGTTCTGTTTGAAAAACAAATAGAAGCGGATGTTAATTCGGTTTGGTCGTTCAGCATGCGAATTTGTGCAAGCGTCTTTGCATCGGCTCCGGGTCGGTTAACACGACCACAACCAGCACCGGTTCAGCACTTCCGAAAAATAAAGTACCAGACTGTACCACGTCAATTTACAAGCATCAGAATTGTCGTTTGTTGTTGATTCCTTTTGTTGTCGGTGTTAAAACGACTTCGTTTTGATTATGTTGGTTTGCCCGCTAGAAATGATAAACATGGCAATGTGGTTTGCTCTAAAATGCATGGAGACAGGACACAGTTTCGCGAAGCAGGATCTTTCTGTAATTAATATATTGATATATCTTGTAGATAGCGTATGATGAAATATTATAATATATTATAAACTCCAAACACACAACAAACCCTTGAGACCCATCGAAGAAACCACCATCAAATTCGAATTGCTTCTCAGGGACTCACTACGTCTTCACCGACCATGGTTCCACCGAGCTGCGGACAGATTGTCGTACTCGCTGAGTTTGCAGAAGGCCATTTAGGTCATCGTAGCTGGTCTCACTAACCTTGGGAAAATCCCTTGTAATCAAGTGGTAGAAATACATGTGTATATATATAATATACAAATATATACAATATAAATCGGTTATGGCAGCTATTGCATGTTCTAAGTATAATCCTCCAAGAAGCGTTCTTGGCCAATTGCCAGGTCTGGCGCCAATTGGCAGCGTCTTCTTGGGTGGTGGTGCAAGCAGCAAGGAGGTATACAAGCGGTTGTTTTTTTACCAGACCTAAAAAGAAAACTTGGAATACATGTATACATTATTTTTTGGGGGGGGAAGAGAACACTGCAAATCCCCCTTTTGGGCAATTGATTTTAGTTTCTTTCTGGACTAAACATTACCAGAACCTGCTGTTGGCACCTGTCACCCCACACAGGCGCTCCTGAGGATGCTGGTCAATGGTGAACCTGCCCTGTGCTGAGTGCAGGTACTTTTGGCCCTGTGACAAGTGGAGCATCCAGTTACTCACTCACTTTGTGCATGAAATGTTCTAGTTACTATTTATATCTATAGTTTATTTGCTTCCGAGTGCTAAGCATTACTTCCATGGCTTCTTGCTTTGAGGTAGTTTGCCTGGACAATACAGGTCGTTTGACCCAAGACTTTGTCGCAAGCTGAGTGACAGGACGGAAAACAAAGAGATTCTGCAGAGATGACTGAACGGGCTGACCAAACATCACCCTGTCCTGCGTTCATCCGAGGTGAGATGACGCTTGTCTGACACTACATTTTCTTCGCGCTATCTAGTCGAAAGAATCAAATTTGACATATATGGGCACTCTTCAAACATGTTGAAACATTTTCACTGGGCAAATTATAACGACCTCACTGCCACCTCATTGGAATCATGGTTAATATATAGAAGGAATCATCCCAAAATGGGACCGAATTTTCAGCTGAGTTAATTATTGTAATTTGCCAAGAAATTTTCAAACATCTTCAAACTTATCAAAGTCTTGGATGCTTGATGCTTTGCGATTTGCAACTTGGATCATGCCGAGGGAACTTCTCAGTGAATCTTCACCAGTGTTTTGTGGTCGATCAGGGATTAAGGGGTGTTCTCAAAGCAGGGGAGAAAAAACCCATGAAGTTTCCTGAGGCTACCCGATTTTGATTCAATTTGTCATAGGCAAACCCATGAAGGTTCCTGTACTTTTTTCTGATTGAAAAACCATGAACAACCTTTAAGCATCCAGCCGTTGCTGCAATGAGGTCACAACTTTTTGTGCAACAGTCTGTTCCACGAGAAGGGCACTGAGACACTCGGCGCGCCCTTTTTCGCCCAGTCGCACGTGGCCAGCTTCGATCTGGGAAATGATCCCCATGGTTGAACTTTTCAGGTGAGTAACTAATGATCTAATGGTTACTCAATACTCATGAATTATGAATCATGGGTTACTCAGTAATGGTTGGTTACTAATGAATGATCAAAATTCGGCTCTTGGCAGCACAACTGAGGACCGTTTCCAGGAAGTCTCGGGATCCTTGGCGCGAAAGTTGGCCACAACACGTTTCGCACAGTTGGTGGTTGGCCACAGCAGTTTTAGTGCCAAGGAAGATAGCGCAAAGCAGAGGCAAGTTGCTGCAAGTTTGTGAAGTCCTGGAGCGATCTCGATATGACAATAATAGAAAATATATAAAGTTATCAAGCTTCTTGCTCCTGGAGCAACTGATTCCAGGTTCAAAAAAGAAAGATCGAAAGGAACGCCCCTTGGACATGCATTTTGTATCCATTTATTCTGTGTTTGCGATGTGGGTTTGTCTGATTTTTGGGGGGGGAACATTGATGGTTTATCATATTGCATCATATTTTATCACCATCTTTCCCATATATTTTCCCATGAAAATAAGAGACACAAAAGGAGGCATTGCCCATTTTTAGACAAACCCCCAGACGGGGCCAAATATCGCTGTTCTTCACCGGGACTGAGGAAGGAATTGCTGGAGGCCCAATTAGAGGATCCTCGAGTGGACCTGGTGGAAAAGGCGGGGTGAAACTTGAGGATGTGGTGCAGCCAGTGGTGCCAGTGGTGGGTGAAAAACAGATTTTAAAACATGTGAATCATGTTTTAAAATATGGGTAGTAACTGAATATCACATGTGAAAAACATGGGTAATATTAAGTAATAACTGAATATCATGAATCATGCCATGATTTCAAGCCACATGAAATCTTTTCTGTTAAAACAGCCATGATGAACAGCCACAGCGATCTTTTGCGTTTTCTGGGCGAACAGCCACGGTGTTCACAGGCCAAAACGGATTTCTTGAAGCGCGACATTGCTCGAAGCAGTGTGTTTTTGGGCTGTCAAACGTGGGAAATCCCTCATTTTGAATGGGAAAATCAGCTACCATCAAGGGGTACCAATGTGACGATGTTCCATTGCCATGTTTGATAAACGGTAGATGATTTTGCGCACTTTGCGGGGGACCCCCCAGCAATTTTTGTGACGTGATGATTGAGAGCTGCCCAACTTTCAGACAAACCATTCCAGACTGGCATTTCAGAGAACCGACATTGATGGCAATGAAAGCTTGGAGTAGGGCAACCCCATGCTGCATTCTCCAGCGAGTTTCTCCTCCTGAAACATGATATTTTTGTGCGATTCAACAGACTCGTCACTCGTCACACAAGACGGTCTTGCCTAGAGGCGCAGTGATTCTCAAACTTGCTTTGACATGGACACTGAGGTTCCATCGAATGACCAATGATGGAGTAGATGGCTGCTGGGATTCATTTAGGACCCTGAATCGATCGGGCAGGTTTCGGAGAAGTCGGTGGATTCAAAGTACAATCCGTACAATCCTATATCCCTAGCCTATATCCCTATATCCCGGTACTAAGCCAGAGATTGGTGCGCATCTTGGACGCATGGACCGTTGATATGAACGCTGACCATTATAAACAGAAGACACTCAAAAGTCAAAAGTGATGCTAGCGCAAGAAACTTAATATGCTGAAATGGAGTACGAACTGGCACTGGGAATATATTGGAATGAAATGGACGGTATGATGATAGTCGGTAATCGGTTGGATCTGCTCTGATGTGCTATGAACTATGAGAGATTAAGATTCAGGTTGCTATAATTATACGATACGATGTGGTCTGATTTGATATGATGCGATATGAATAGATTTGAATAGATTTGATACTCATGTGGTACTCTAGTATTATATCACGGGTATCATGTGTAACATGTATAAGTAGTATGTATTAGTCGCAAAGAGTGATACCATTATCGTCCGTTATCATCCGTTCTCATCCATTATCATCCATTATCAATAGATATCATCTTAAAGTGATAGGCTTAGTTCGAACATCAACGTATCCCTGCACAGCGCGCATTCTGCTCGAAAAAACACGAGGCACCAACGATCGAGACGAGCGCAGTTTCATGGTGGACCGGCTGAAGCATCACTTGGGACAGGTCACGTCGTTTACGCAGCCAGAGCTTTGTCAGCTCTTGCTGGTGTGCCATGGCCGATCTGGGTGGCACAAATCCATGAAAATCCGAATGAAAATCCTCGCTAAATGCAGGTTTCTAGCTCAGAAAATCATAGAACTAAATGATGGTGGATTTCCAATTGCTATGTTTGATGACACGGGAGGGTACCCTCCAATAAACACTTTGACCCTTAAAATGATCAAGATTTACTGGGCAATAATTGTTCACCCCCCGATACATGATGATAAATGGCAGGGTTGTCATGTAACGCGGGGGAGGGTAAGGACTTCAACATGTTTTTCCCAGTGGCGTGATGATCCCATCGACAAAGATTTTTTGAAACCACCAAGCGTGAACATCCTGGGCTCCAAAAATGGGAAGCACCAAAAATGGGAAAGATTGGGAACACATTTATAGCATTTTACAGCCTCTTTTTCGCCGCGAAAAAAGTGATTCAGGTATCTGAGAAGAGGCTTGCAGATCACAAAGCTCTGCCGCTTGTCGGTGTGATAAGCCGGAGTCGGACTAGCAGTTTCGTGATTATGCGAACCATGAATTTTGATTATAGCACATTGTAGCAACTCCCCAAGAGATTTTAAAAGAAAAAACAATACCCTGCTATACCCTGCTAAAGTACAGAAGGGCAAATTGAGTTTCTTCTTGTTTGGGTGTATCTATCTGCGGATCATGATTTGGCTAAATGTAATTTTCCATTCTAATGCCTGGACGTCCTGGTTTCTGACAAGCACATTCTTTGTATATATATTATGTATGTTTAATTAATTTTCTGGTTTTGCCAGAAGCCTGACAAGGCCTTAGTGAGCCTTAGTGTGCACAAAAAAAACACAATTCGGGAGACTTTGGCAAATTCAGATCAAACCTTGTCAGTCCTTGCTTTTTGCCTTTTCTCTGTGGTTGTTCCGTGGTAATTGATTGGCCTGCAATGACTTCAGAGTATGTTTCGGAGGGGCTCTCTTCGCTGCGGCAGTCTGACATTTTGATTCTCAGATGTTGTGAGTATCAAAGTGGGAAATTCCGAAGCATATGTGTCCCTGTGTCACCAGACTTTCCGTGAATGGGGGATGGATATTATAGAATGGAATATCACTTTTGATTCGAAGTGGGATGAACAGTTTCCAACATTTCCAAATAGCCATGGCCAACTAACGTGACCGCTTCCAAAGTCCTCACAGGTGTTGTTATGGATCCTCTGGATCCGCGAGAGTGTGCTGGTGGCCACACTGAAGACAAGTTGTTGCTTGCTGCAAGCACTGTCGGCTGAGTTTTTTGAAGATGTCACAAGCCCTCGGACTTGAAGACTTACAACAGATTTACCTCTTTAGGATACGTATGTATAATAATAATAATAATGATAATATATACATATGTATACATATATATATATATTATGTATATATATACATATATATGTATATACATATATATGTATATACATATATAAACACACAGTAGTTACAGTAATAATTATAAAGGTGCAAAGCTGTGAAAAGCACATCAGAGATGTACAGAAGCATGCCTGGTAGATTCCTTGTCATTTCAGAGGACCTCTGTGCGGTCCACTTGAACACCATTATGCAAGAACACCTTCAACAGTACTGAACTAGTGAGTGAAGGCAAGGATGTGTGTGTGTGTGAGAGTGTCATGAGGTCCATTTGCTTGAGCAACTTCGTCATTTTGGCAAGAGCAGCACTCAGATCTCTGGTCGTCCCATGTGGCTGTGCCACGCAAGCTCAGTGTTTTTGGTGCTTTTAACAGCCAAGTTTATTTCAATCCATGGCCAGCGAGGCAATGACACCAGTGACTTTGCCGATGTGGAGGCAGTAAAAGCTGCAACCAACCTGAAGCTCCAACTGGAAGCAACGGCAAGAAAGGCAACTTGGTACAACCTTGGTGCCACAGAATCAGGCGGAACAGCCAAGATCAGAAGCTGAATTCAGCCTATTGTGAGCTGGTTTCGGACTATGGAAAATCTCAGACCACGAATCTGAAAAAATTACAACAACCTCACGGCGATGTCACTGGAATGGTGAAAAGGGACAACTACCCCGAAATGGCTTTAAGTAAGGCTAGTGAATTATGTGAATTCTTATAATAATTCATCCAAATCCAGATGCATCATGAAAATGTCAAGGAGCCGAACAAATCGGCCTTGTGCTGAGAGGTAAGGCTTTCACCCGCCATCCAAGGAGAGCATATGGGCACTTAGTATGACGTACATGTTCCTTGGTGGAGAACGTTTGTATTTCGACATTTTTCGACCGTTTTGTCATCTTGTGAATTGCATCGAAAGATCAATATTTCTGGAGCTGCAGTGAGTGATGTTCTTCTAAAGTCTCCTGCATCACCATGCATCGCCATGCATCGCCATGCATCGCCATGCATCGCCATGCATCACCTATATCCTCATGGTCCAGATGGTTACATAATTTGATGCTTGTGGGCTGCATGCGAATGTGAAACATTTGAATGTGAGTAGGCCAGGATTTTGCTCACATCCAACTGCTTGTTTCATTCAGGCTTGGTTGGTTTTTGGATTCACCGTGTTTACACGATTTGCCTGAAGGAGAAAAAACTGTACCCTTGTAGAGCTCCACCCAATGGGTTCAGATGCAGGGATTGAAGGTTGTACGAAGGAAGGGTTCGGTTATGTTCGGTTCTGCTTTTTTGTTGGTTTATTTTTTGGAGAAAAGGGGTTTGTAAGAAAGGCGTCTGTGGAGTGACAGGTTTTCTGCATTGAAGGGTTCAGTGGAGCGAAATGTCTTGCGTTATCTTTTTTTGCCTAAAGGTTTCTTGCGGTAGACTCAGCAAACGATTCTTGTGTTCGTGTGAGGTTCCTGTGTTGAGGTTTGGGAAGGTGACCTTATCTTGGACCTTTTCAGGCTCTGGAGTAAGAACTACAACGAAAGCTGTGTGGCGAAAGGTTTCTGTGGAGTTCGGGGTCTATGGTGTGGGCCGTTGAATTTTCTTTCCAGGGTGCAAGGGTTCCTGGACTTACTCCGTGCTAACAAAATGTCATTTTTCCCCACCTGCCAGGTGAGGGTTGTTAGATTTTATCAGAGTTGTTCTCCTCCTCCTCTTCCTCCTCCTCCTCCTCGGCTAGCTCGCCCTCCTGCTTCTCCTCCTCCGCCTCCTCCAGTTTCTCCTCGACCATGTCTGCATCAACTTCCACCTCCACTTCCGCCTTGCCAACTCTTCGCCAAGCTCTTCGCCAACTTCCCAGCTCAGTGGGCACCGCTGGACCTCAACCTGGGACCTTCCCAGCTCAGTGGGCACCGCTGGACCTCAACCTGGGACATGCCCAG
>Ga0126342_10018073_pt1 | contig 12122 bp, 13 predicted proteins | sample Cyp1metagenome_FD_92528 | JGI IMG/M metagenome (GOLD analysis project Ga0126342, IMG submission 92528) | Coral microbial communities from Lord Howe Island, Old Settlement Bay, Australia - Cyphastrea 1 metagenome | ecosystem: Host-associated > Invertebrates > Cnidaria > Coral ... | reverse complement strand
GTGAATCATGTGAATCATGTGAATCATGTGAATGATGTGAATCATGTGAATGATGTGAACGATGTGAAACATGTGAATCATGTGCATGATGTGAATCATTGTGAATGATGTGAACGATGTGAACGATGTGAATGATGTGAATGATGTGAATGATGTGAACGATGTGAACGATGTGAATGATGTGAATGACGTGAACGATGTGAATCATGTGAATCATGTGAATGATGTGAACGATGTGAACGATGTGAATGATGTGAATGATGTGAATGATGTGAACGATGTGAACGATGTGAATGATTTGAATGATGTGAACGATGTGAACGATGTGAATGATGTGAATCATGTGAATCATGTGAATGATGTGAATGATGTGAATCATGTGAATGATGTGAATCATGTGAACCATGTGAATGATGTGAATGATGTGAACGATGTGAACGATGTGAATGATGTGAATGACGTGAACGATGTGAACGATGTGAACGATGTGAATGATGTGAATGATGTGAATGATGTGAATGATGTGAACCATGTGAATCATGTGAATCATGTGCACGATGTGAACGATGTGAATGATGTGAATGGTGTGAATCATGTGAATGATGTGAATGATGTGAACCATGTGAATGATGTGAGTCATGTGAATCATGTGAATGATGTGAACGATGTGAACCATGTGAATGATGTGAATGATGTGAACCATGAGAATGATGTGAATGACGTGAACGATGTGAATGATGTGAATCATGTGAATGATGTGAACCATGTGACCGATGTGAACGATGTGAACGATGTGAATCATGTGAACCATGTGAACGATGTGAACGATGTGAATCATGTGAATGCTGTGAACGATGTGACCGATGTGAACGATGTGAATCATGTGAATCATGTGAATCATGTGAACGATGTGAACGATGTGAATCATGTGAATGCTGTGAACGATGTGACCGATGTGAAACATGTGAAGCATGTGAATGATGTGAACGATGTGAACGATGTGAATGATGTGAATGATGTGAACCATGTGAATGATGTGAATGATGTGAATGATGTGAATGTTGATTGCAGATCATTTCAAAAGGTGAATCAGTAACCCTGCCCAGCCTTTGAGACGCCACGACAGATTGCGTGCTAAGGACATGATGGATGAACTTTCTGCACTGGGCCTGCGTCATGTAGGCTGCGGGCACGAAGTATGGATAAGTATGGCTTGATGTGGCGATGGCGAAGAGTCGATTTCGATTTCAGACTGGTTGGAGATGTTCTCCGGAACTAGCATTTGGGAGAAATAATGAGAATTGCGGAATGAGGATGGTGATGCACCCTGATGCACCCTGATGGATCGGGATGCAGTGATGCCGCGTGATGCCCGCATTTGGGTCAAGAAGCTAGATTCTGCCACCATTCTTTTTCGGAATAGCTCTTGATCAAAAAGTTTGCTTCGCCGCTAGTTTATCCAACGCGGTTCCGAAAAGAAGGGGATACTTCAACATTATGTTTTGGACTTGGCAGTCAGTGATCCCTGCAGTTCCCTAAAGGACAGAGTAGGATTCTTGAACTTCACATGCTACTTCCAGAATCTTCCAGATATCCGTCAGTTGGCGAGTGATAAACCCGAACCACGATTCAACTTATGTCATACTTATGTCAAATTGCTTGCGATCACATGAGTGTATGCTGTTGGGAATGCGGTCAAGGTTGCTGTGGACTTGTTGAGGCATACTTGAGCCTTTAGCAGACAATCCATGACAATCCAATCCTTTTGTCCATTGCCCTGGTGTTCCAGGCGATCTTTCGCCCTGGCATTTTTGTTTGGCATGTGGGTTGTGGTCAATCTTATCAGGCTATGGTGTTCCGATCGAGCTCTTTGCGCCTTTCACCGACTCATGCGTCATTGTCATGAAGCGATTGATTTCTGACGTTGCCAAAGACGTGTCTCGGCCAAGAGCTGAATCGTGCAACTGAAAGGTGTGAACTCTGAGCATTGTCACAAGCCATCGGTTCAGCATTGTAGCAGCTTTGTAGCAACTCCCCTGGCTGCATTGTGCCAGGAGAATGTGAAGCTAAGCCTGAAAATTGAAGCTGTTTCAACCAAGCAACAGGGAGCGCAGGATACTTGGCTTGCGCTAGGACCCTGTTCGGTTCTTTCAAACTTCTCTTGGTGAACAGCACCTCGTAGCAGTTTTGACCCTTAAAATGCCTTCTTGCATGCCGCGGTATCACGACCATGTTGGGTAGTCAGCCTACTTCGGCTACTGTACACTAGTAGATGCTTTGAGCTTCACAACATTGCCTCAAAGGGTTCCACCTGTCACGGATGGTTATTTTTGTTCTTGTTCCTGCTTTTCAGGAAACGGACGCAAGTGACCTGATGCTGGAAGGTTTTCGCTGGTCAATCGGTGGCTTGCTCCAGCATAATTTGCTGGTACTTCAAATGGATGTCGATGCTGGAACTCAATGCTTCAAAATGTTTTAGGCATTTTAATCAAATCCGGGTTGTGTTTTCAGACAAGGAAAATGATGGAAACTAAAGCAACTGTTTAAGCCCACGCAATTATATACAATTGGGAAAGAACAACCAGATGTGAACGGTCAACGAGGTGAACTTTGAAAATACTTTGAAACTTACATGGGTAACGAATGGTAACGAAATGTGCGATGTGACGCCCTCCAGGCCAATGCCTTCCCCGCGAATGCCTTCCCCCATCAAGGCCTGGTGGCACGTGTATTGATGCGCACCATTACCGAAGGCTCCACCGCAGTCATGCAACTTGGTACAAGCGATGGGAGAGGAAGGCTTTATAATGCTTTATATAATTCTTTTAGTTCCATCACCAAACCATAACACATCGTAACACATCGTAACACCATACCACAACATACCGCATCCATCCGCATTCATAAAATTTAACCAACTTGTGGTTTCTGAATTTCGTCTTTTCTAAAAATTTGGGTTAGTGCAATGCACAAACACAGTGAAGCATATCGAATCGAATTAGAAAGCATGCAATGCTGCAGAACAAGAGTAGGAGATTGCAATAAGGGCTGGAGGGTGGGACTGAGTCAGCTTGGCGCCAATTTTGGCTCAAGTTGGCTCATCCCCCTTTTGAAGCGGTGGTCACTGGAGCCATCGCGAGTAGCCCATGGCTGCACTTTTCGGGTCATGGGATGCTCTAGGACGTTTTCGCACCGTCGATGATGTCCTCGATCACTTCGGCGTGGAGAGGTGGTGTGGCGATCCTTCGAGGCTCAGATTGGAAGCCCGGGCACTGACTTGAGATTGTTAGCGGCCTTGCCCAAGATCGCAGTCATCACTGGGTGCGGAGGCGCCATGAGCCCTGATGGGCCCCTGAATCCAATACAGGCTACTCAGGTGGGGTTAGCCTGGCGAATGGCTAGACGAATTATGGCGGCTGCGTGGAAGTGGACCCTTGGCTGGAGCCTTCAAGCAGCTCATCTGGAGGTATAGATCCACCTGAACCAGTTGTGAGGCAGGTAAGCGGGTCGGTTAAGGAGAGAGTCTTGAAGATGAACTCCCTAATTGACCAGCAAGATGAATCAGAGCCCCTTCCAACCTGGGATGTGGATCGATGGTATCAAAATTACATCATAACAATGGGGTCACAGCAAGACGAGACAGAGGAGCCCACGGCGTCGCAACTGGCTGCCCTACATAAAAGGGTGTTCATTGAGAACAGGCCACCCGACACCGTCTGAGAGGAGAATGAGCCGGGTGCAAAAATGCAGGGTGTACACACCAATGGGAGACGGCACCTACCTGCAACGAGATTTCCAAATCCAAGCAGCTACACTGCTTGGAAAGCTTCGTGGAACGTCTTCAAAGCCGATCAAAGCGGCGTGCTTGATGTTGAACATCTGCTCGATTGCATCTTTGGAGGCATATGCCAAGCAGGTGGAGAAGTTGACAACACAATGGCCACGCTGTTGGGGATTGATTTACCTCGCTGACGATTCTGGTCGAGCTGAACGATTGGAAAAGATTCGCAGAAAGCTCACCATCGAGTCTGCCCAGAACAGACAGGTGCCTCGGGAATGGGACCCCAACTGCCCTTGGTCTTGTGTGTTTGTGCAATTGGCCATGGACACTGACTTTTGTGCGGAGAGGATTCATCACCCTGCTGCAGCATGGACGGCGTCGGGAGGCAAAGGAGCACCTTGCGTTGCCGCTGAAGCCGCTGTGTTTGACGCCACACAGGGAGGCCAAAGAGCTCTTGGGCTCGAACAGGAGCTGAGTCAAACATCAGACAGGAGGAAAACTCAGGCGAACAGAGATCGCCGTCAAGCAAAGAAGAGGCGCCTGGCTTCAGATCGATCGGAACTGGCCCGACACAGGGCGGCAACCCCGTCTTCAGGTAAAGGAGCTGGAGGTGCAAAGGGGAAGGCCAAGGGGAAATCAAAAGACCAGTCAGGTCTTGAATTGTGCTATAGCTGGGCGTCCGGAAAAAGACATTGCGCAGATGTGGCCCCCGGAGGGGAATGCAAAGGACCCGTAAAGCGGATCCACAAATGCCGCATTTGTCTTTCACCTTCGCATAAAGATGCGGATTGCAGGTCTGGATGAACCGCTGGACGAGCAAAACAGGACAGTCACCGGCAGCCCCTTAGCATTGTCTGAGAGTGCATCTTGGGATTGTCGGCAACGGTTCTTTTTGTCGTTTCATGTCATGGTTGTCTTTTATTTGATTTGGTTTTCTCAGTGCATTTATGGGGGGTTTGCAGTGTTGCTTTCGTTGAAAAAGATTTAAGATTAGACAGTTTTGAAACGCAAACAGTTCAAATCCAACGCGCTGGAACGGAAAGCCAACAGTGAATTTCAGATGCAGGCACTTATTTGGATTGCAGGAAACACTCTTGGAGAATCTGACAACAGTATGCCCGCATTGTTTTGGCTTAGCACCTTCCCCTTCTGCCAACGTAGAGGGACTTGGGAGGTGACTTTCATGGAGTCCTTGCCTGACTTTGAAGGTGATGACCCTGACCAGGCTGAACCCGTGAAGGCTGAAGCAGCAGGTCAGGCTCGGACAAAGGCGGAGTCATGCGATAAAGCTGCACCTGGCTGTCCAAAGGAAGTCAAAAGGGAAGTTGAGACAGCCGGCAACGAGGCGACTGACGTGCAAGGAACCGCAACCCAGAGAATTACGACAGATCCTGAGGCAGCTGGTCCATGGGTGCCTGAACGGGTGAAGGCAGCTTTAGAAGCAAGCAGCTCTTTCGATCAGTTTAGAAAAAGCAGGCCCTTCAGGTATCTTCACATGTTTTCTGGCGAGGAGGACCAGCTGGCAAAGTCGCTCAAGGCAGAGGCAGCACGAGCTCGGCTCGGTCTATGTAGAATCATTGGATCTTAAAAGGGACAAGGGGCTTAATCTTGCAAGCCATCTGGTCTATGACGAGATAGAGAAGTCCATCACGAACGGTGAGTGGGATGGTTTCCATATGCCATAGCAGGTTCCCTTGATCCTCATTTTCGAGGGTGGGATGGCGAGACGGCGAGACTCGCCGAGGGGTGCATTGCCAGTGCGGTCAGCCGCACACATATACGGCCTACCTTGCAACACCCCGGCACAGCAGAAAGAAGCAGATGATGGAACCTTGATGGCCATGCGCTCAGGCTGGCTGCACGAGAAGCAGGTGGCTAGCTGCAGAAGACGTGCAGTACCAGAGGCTTCGACGCTCAAGACTCCACCTGGTTCAGAAGATTCTGGAAGCGCTTGGGATCTGCCCGAGATATAGGCTGTCATCGCAGACACAGGATCTTCTACGGTGGAGTCCAACACGTGCGCATATCAGACAAAGCAGAAACGGAGGTGGTACAAACCGGCGAGGTGGACGGGGAAATTGGAGTCTATGGCATCGTTGGCAAAGGTCTGCAAGTGTCAACCTTGGGTGCAGCACGTGCCAGTGATTGGAAAGGGCAATACAGAAGCAGCAGGAGCATACCCCCCTGACCTCACTGACGCCATCGCCAAGAAGATTGTCGAGGCATGGAAGCGCATCCTGAACTTGGAGTGGCTCCGCTGTCAACTTCAGCAGAAGTTTGACAAGGTCAACAAGCTACAGGAGAGGTGGCTTGAGAATGAAGAGAAGCGGAGGAAGCGTGTCTATGTGGAGGAGGAGCCGTCCAACACAAGGCCCCTCACAGGAGAGGTGAAGTCACCGAGGTTGGAGACAAAAGCCACCGAGAGCCACGACATGGAAGAAGATAACCTCCCTTCATCCTCCACGAGGGCATCAAAGAGACAGCGTAGGGAGGAGATGAATGACTTTGCCATGGGTGGCATGCGCAACCCAGCAGCTGCTGTGTCGAGACTACATCAGGTGCGACAGGTTGGAGAAATGATTCATGCTGCGTGGATGGACTTTGTGGTGTCACAGCATCCAGAAGCCCTATCGGTGGCCATAAACTATGGATCAAGTGAGGCAAAGTTCAACGAGGACGTCTTGGCAAGATGGACGGAGAGGCTACAAACCAGCCTTTTGGAAATGGAGACCCAGGATGGCATCACCCTCAGGGAAGAGATGGAGTTCAAGTCACCCTTGCACAGCAGCCTCTGGGATGCCTGGAGGATCAAAGCCAGAGGATCCTGAGCAGTGCATCGGCCAATGGGCCAGGGAAGGGGCACCCGGCATGGAGCGCGAGGTACAGGACTCCAACATATTCCCGGGGGTCGAACCTGGCGAGGCACTGGAGTCCAAGACGGATTTGATCGAGCTGATGGGCATGAAGAACTATGGCAGATGAGTCTGTGGGGTCCCAGAAGGAGGAGGCTTCAGTAGAAATAGACAGGTGCATCACGAAGGGATTCTGCAGGGTCATGCCTCTAGAAGTGTTGCACGAGCGCTTCAAGAAGGGCACGGCATCCAAGCTGGCGTTGATCATCAAACAAAAGCCAGATGGATCAACAAAGCGGAGGATAGTGATCGACATGAGGCGCTCGTTGGGGAATGCACGAGCGAGAGTGAGTGAAAGAATCGTACTACCGAGGGCACAGGACAAAGTGAAGAGTTTGCGAGTCATGAGAGCCCGAGAACAAGAATTGAAGGAGAAGAAGCACATGTCGATCCTCAAGGGCAGCAGGGCGTACGAACAAGCCGAGGTAGAGTTCATCCTGATTGACTTGCAGGATGCGTTCTGCCACTTCGGCGTTCATCCTGATGAATTACGTCATTGCATCAGCCCCGGACTCGAAAGTGGCACGGGCATCCTATGGGTGGCAATGCTGGGAAGACTGAGTGCCGCCATTGGACGCTTGGTGCAGTCCTTGTTCCACCCAGCGTCAGGCCAAGTCCAGGTCTACGTAGACGATGTGGCACTCATGATCCGTGGGGCCCCTGAACAACGCAACCTCCGGATGGCAAAGGTGCTGTATGTTCTGGCGGCCTTTGGAGTCCAGGTGGCCCTTCCAAAAGGAGAACGAGGCATGTCACCCATGGATCGGAACGACGTTCGAACTCCACAGACATGAGCTTGTGATGGGGATAGCTGGCATCGTCCCAAGACTGAGGTGGACGGTGGCGTCGATGTATAGTACTCCAAGAGGAGGAGAAGGAAGAAGAGCGGGCAAAGCATCGAGCTGGTGACAAACGCCCCAAGCATGGGCTCTTTGCGGTGAAACGCCTGGGCACAGCATTGCCCTTGGCCGAAAGCGGATTTCGAGACACCGGAGACCATGCTGATCAGAAGAGAGCCGCTCTTGGAACAGGAGCCCGCATGGGGAGTTGTCACAGACGCCTCACCGGGGGGCGTCGGCGGGGTCCTCATACACAAGGTGGGCTCGCAGTGGCACATCGTGGAAGACTTCGACGCACCGCTGCAACCACATCAGGCGGCAGCACTGGAAATCGAATTCAACAAGCCGTCGGGGCAAGCGGTGCTGGAATGGTTGGTCATTCTCCGAGCCTTTCAGATCTGGAGCACAAAGCTTCAACAGGGACCAGTGCTCATCAGGTCAGACAGCGCATTTGCGCTTGCTATGGCAAAGCAGTTGAAGTCGCCCACCAAGACGCTCAACTACCTCGCGGCAGAACTCTCCCTGCTGCTTGAGAGGGCACAGATCCCTCGACTGGTGGCACAACACGTGCCGGGAAAGTTAACCTTGAAGCTGACTGGCTATCGAGGCTTACCAGCCGCGGTCCAATGCCAGCCAACCTGGTGGGCGTCAAATTGAGGCGCACAACAGCATTCTCCGAGAGAAGCAGGGTGATGGCGCCACCGGGAGGCGTCTTTGACAGCTTGTGATGCATTCTCAGCCGGCAAAAGTAGGCTGCTCAAGAATGCTGCACGTTCCCTGGCAAACACACATGAGTCACATGACGGTACACACACATGATAACATGGACGTTCATGTAACCGCAGCCACACTTTTGGGTCAAGCATGGAGGTCGCCATCATCCTTCCACCGGCTAGCCCCAGCCTTGTGCCATCAGAGCACAACCTGGCGTCCAATCTGGGGGCATGGATCTTCCTGGCACTGGTCTTCATGTGCGGAATGTTATTTCAAGCATGTGTGCCGCGGCTTTGCCACCTGGAATGGGTATGGGGCGGCAAGGTGAAAACTTTTGTCATGGGGTGCAAGCACTGCTGGCCTCGTGCAACGAGAGACCCTCACAAAAAAGGAGCCCCAGAACACCTCTACGAAATGGGGTACTAAGGCATGGGACGCCTACGAGTACCGAGCGAGAGCCCCCAGCCTGGCTCAGTTTGACCGAGATAAGAGCTCCAGGGGCAGCTTTGCCAGCCTCACCACCTCACCGACCGGTCTCATCTCTGTGGGGCCCAGGAATGTCAAGAAGACAGACTACGAGTTCCCACAAGTATTGTCGAGGAGGAAGCGACACCAGGCCAACGATGGGGGCAATGATCGCAGCAGCAAGTCCGCAAAGGTGAACCACTTGCCAGAGAAGAACAGCGAGACAAAGGTCCCCCTGAAGGCAGCAGGAGAATGGCGCGGACAAGGTGTGGCTCAAGAAGGTCAGAAAAGCTTTCATAATAAATAATTAAGAAGTTCTACTATGTTCTACTCAGCGTCCACCTTGGCAACCAAGAACACCAAAAGACGAACAGTGTCAGAGATTTTGGAGGGGCTTGGAGGAGACCATTTCCCGCTGACGGTGGAGAGTGTGACTAGCTTGGCGGCGGTACTGGACTCCACGGGCATGAAGGCGGGAGATCAATACGTAGCTGAAGCCAAATCAATGCACGTTGAGGCAGGCTTTGACTCGGATATCCAGATAGAAAAGCAACTGACCTCATGCAAGCGAGCCATGCAGAGAGACAAGGGCCCTGAGACGCGAGCCCAGGAAGTAAGAATAAAAGACATGCAGGAGCATGAGTGGAACCGGGCCAATGAAACCAGAGGAGAACCAAAAAGGTCGCTTGGTCGTTTGCATGGGCATCAATATGGATGCTGAGAGCGATCGAGGCGGCGCAGGTCACTGTAAGTGATGTGACAGTGAAGCCTGATGACAAAACAGTCAGGCTGTATGTCAAGAAGTCCAAGACAGACCAGAAGGCTCAAGGCACATGGAGGACGCTGGGGTGCTGCTCCATGCCAACGTGCGTAAGAGACTGCGCCTACAACTTGGCTTTCTTGGCGTTCAAGGACGTGGAGGGCAAACCACCCAGTACCCCTCTCTTCCCAGATGTGGAGGGGAACCTTGCGACAAAGTGGCACATGGTGACGGCGTGGTCCAACCACTTGGACGAAAGAGCCACAGGCCATTCGGCGCGGCGTTCTGGCGCCATGGCGTACGCAAGGAAGGGTATGCCAATACAGTCAATACAGTTTCTTGGACGTTGGAAGTCCTCAGCCGTGTTCAGGTACGTCGAGGAGGCAATGGCTGAGGTGCCAATGAACTCCCACGTGCCGAGGACACCAGGCACAGGAGCACATGGCGCTGGACAAGAGACAGAATTCCTCAAACGCAAGTCCCTCAGACCAAAACAGAAGGCATCCCCAAAGAAAACGGCAGAGGGGGAACAGCCGGTGCCTATCCAAGAAAGCGAAAATGACAAGGAGAAGGTCTACGCCTTGTCAAATGCAAGAGGCAAATGGACAAAGCACTTGGTGGGGCAAGCAGCTTGGGGCGCATTCCGCTTGACAACTGGGCCACCATATGTGGGTGGAACTTTGCGAAGAAGAATGTCAAGGTGGAACTCACCCAACGCCCCACGAGAGCTGCAGTGCCTTGCAAGAAGTGCTACAAGCTCATGGAAGAGCACGACGGAGTCAAAGGAGCCAGAGAATGGGCGCCAGATATGAATCTGAAGGCTTCAAAAGTGGGCCTTTGAAATTGGAAGTTTGTGTTTATAGAACCAAGGTGATGTCTTGGTTGCACAGCTGCTGCAAAGCAAAGCAGACCAAACCGGCCAATCAACGAAAAAGAATGCCTGTCCGCTTGGAGGGTGGGTGGGCATGGGGCTGCAATAGACGCAACACTTGTTCGTATGCTTACACGAATCATCAAGTCAGTTCGTGGTATGTACTGTATCTGTAGCAGAGGCATGTATACTGCATGAATGCTCTATGGACTGAAAACTTAATGTAAATAATTTATCATATTCAATAATAAACCACCAAAAGTCGGGGTAGCTTAAACACTGGCCCAAAACCCATAAGCGTACTATAATTGTAGACAGATGGTTTGGCGACTGCTTTGGCCTCACTGTGTTTTTTTAAATAAATAGGCCCAGTAGCTTGGAAACAAATAAACGCCAGCATCAGTATAATGCAGTAAATAGCTTCTGGGATTCTACAAATAGATCCTGGGTAGCTATGGCCCCTAACAGAGAAAGAGGCCAAAGCAATAAATAGCATATATATATATATTTATTTATTGAATACAATTATGCTGCATCATGCTACATTGTGTTAATTCCCAAAATGCTTAAACAAATGAAATGCCCCCGTTATTTGACAAGGACAACGGAAATATGTCCACCCTTGTGCGATTACAGTTGCAGTTACAGTAATTTCCTGAGCTAGTGTTCGTTGAACGTTCGGTTGGAAAAGAAGCTAAAGAAGAAGGTGGCCGCGATTAGTAGCCAGAGGGCGCTGGTGGCTTGATGCTTCTATAGACAATGCGAAGGGGATGCAGGTATGATGGGCTCATGGTGGCTGAATAGTTGGAATGATTCGAAAATGGTCTGCTCCTTGTCCATGTCGCCAACTCCGAAGCACAAGTAAAGATAGAAAGGAAACATGCGATTTGTCATGCTGCATTTGTCCAACCCACTTGGTCACAGAGTCAGGGTCATAGGTATTTCATAGGCTCCTTCTCTTTGTCAAGCCTTGTGTGGTATCACGTGCTTCCATTCTGATGTTCTGATATTTTAGAATTTTAGATGCTGCTGGTGGCTATCTCTTCTCAAAGCTTTTACCAGTAGTACCGCGCAAGGCGGTGGCGGAAGTTTCAAAAATAGGAAACCTATAGGAGAGGTTGGTTCTTGTGAATCACGGATGGCAGAGCGAATCCACTGATGGACCGAAAGGACGAGCACTCATCTGTGCCTCCAGAATTTTCCTCATCTGTGCCTCCAACATTTTCCTCATCTGTGCATCCTATGGTTTCTATGCGGTTTCCATGGTTTCTCTACCGCGTCTCCGGTTTCCATGGTTTCCATGGTTTCTATACTTTCTCCGGTTTCCATGGTTTCTATTGGTTTTATTGGCTATGTGCGGTTTCTATGGTTTCCATGGTTTCTATGCGGTTTCCATGGTTTCTATGCCGCATCTCCATGGTTTCTATGGTTTCCATTGGCTTTGTGCGGTTTCTATGGTTTCCATGGTTTCTATGCGGTTTCTATGGTTTCTATAATGTTTCTATGGTTTCCATTGGCTATGTCCGGTTTCCATGGTTTCCATGGTTTCTATGCGGTTTCCATGGTTTCTATACCGCATCTCCATGGTTTCTATGGTTTCCATTGGCTTTGTGCGGTTTCTATGGTTTCCATGGTTTCTATGCGGTTTCCATGGTTGCTATAATGCGTCTCCGGTTTCCATGGTTTCTATGGTTTCCATTGGCTTTGTGCGGTTTCCATGGTTTCTATGGTTTCTATGCGGTGCCCATGGTTTCTATAATGCGTCTCCGGTTTCCATGCT
>Ga0126342_10018072_pt1 | contig 12123 bp, 14 predicted proteins | sample Cyp1metagenome_FD_92528 | JGI IMG/M metagenome (GOLD analysis project Ga0126342, IMG submission 92528) | Coral microbial communities from Lord Howe Island, Old Settlement Bay, Australia - Cyphastrea 1 metagenome | ecosystem: Host-associated > Invertebrates > Cnidaria > Coral ... | reverse complement strand
TAAATATTAAATATATTACATTAAATATTATATATTATATATTAAATATTATATATTATATATTATATATTATATTAAATATTATACATTATATATTAAACATTATATATTATTTTTTATATATTATAGATTATATATTGTATATTATATTATATATTAAATATTAAATATTATATTATATATTATATATTATATTATATATATGGCGTTATAATTTATATATACACATGTTTTATGTATTCATATAGAATATGTTAAAATTCATTTATACATGCTGCTTTCATGAGCCTGCTGCTGGTTCACTGCTTTGCTGGCGAGTCTCCTTTGATGACGACAACCGGAATTTCCGAGTCAGAGAGCATGTTGCACCACATTTCACCTAGGGCTTCAGATGCGGAACTACTGAAATTGAGATCATGATTCAGCAGGGAGGCAACTATTACAGCAACTTGGAAGCTTTCCGGACCCAAACGATGCAAAACACCTTTTCTTGGTGGAGAGAATCCGGTCCGGTTCGCCCCTGGCGCTTTTCTTCGCAAGCCGACATTTCGCTGAGATGAAGGAGTTCGGTTCGGAGCTGCTCTAAGTACGACAGCCGCTCTTTTGGCTCATCTAAACCTGGAGGTCCAGGAGTTCGACTCGCATCTTCGGAGCCTGCACCAAAGCCGAAGCAACGCTTACCTGCTTAGCCATGCTTACCCATGTTTACCCTATGTATCCCTATGTTGCCCTTCAACTGCATCACAGAAATAGACCAAAAACACAGATCCGTCAAATGTAGGAACTATGTGGAAAAATGTAGAAAGTTTGCATATTCCGCTGGGAAGCTCAATGCGTTCAATGCGCTCAATGCGCTCAAGGCTTCGCTGGCTGCTTGTGAGATGCGTTCCTTCTCTTCAGCGCGGCCAGGCAGTGCAGCCACCTCGGAGCAGGGTGCCATGGTGTGCCTAAGCGTGTCGGTATGAAATGGGGAATGTTCACATGGTATGAAGACTGAACGAAAAACAAGACAACCCTGAGGTCAGAATAACTAGGACCTTAGGATCTCAACATATCTTACTAGAGCTTACCAGGTAGTGCCCGGCACGCGCCGGGGCGGAAGCTTCGAAAATAGGACATGCCTATAGGAACCAGTTTGCTTATAGGATTTTTTGGTGAGTTGGAAAGAAGTGAACTGAAACAAAATGAAATGCATGAAATGAATGAATTGAAATGAATGAATTGAAACGAATGAATTGAAATGAAGGAATTGAAATGAAGGAATTGAAATGAGATGAGATGAAATGAAAGGAAAAGAAATGAAAATGAAATGATATGAAAATGAAAATGAAAATGAAATGAAATGAAGTGAAAATGAAAATGAAAATGAAACGAAATGAAAATGAAATGAAATGAAAATGAAACGAAATGAAAATGAAATGAAATGAAAATGAAACAAAATGAAATGAAATGAAATGAAAATGAAATGAAAATGAAATGAAAATGAAATGAAAATGAAAATGAAATGAAACGAAATGAAAATGAAATGAAATGAAAATGAAACAAAATGAAATGAAAATGAAATGAAAATGAAAATGAAATGAAACGAATGAATGAAATGAATGAATGAATTAATGACTTGACATGAAATGAAAGAATTGAAATGAAAGACTTGAAATGAATGAATTGAAATGTATGAATTGAAACGAATGAGTTGACATGAATGAAGGGAAATGAATGAATAAATGATTGAATGAATTGACATGAATGAATTCAAATGAATGAATTGAAACGAATGAAGTGTCATGAATGAACTTAAGTGAATGAATTGAAACGAATGAGTTGAAATGAATGAGTTGACATGAATGATTTGAAATGAGCGAACTGAAATGAATGAATTGAAACGAATCAATTGACAAAAGGAATTGAAATGAATGAATTGAAGTAAATGAATTGACATGAACGAACTGAAATGAACTGAAATGAATGAATTGACATGAGTCAATTGAAATGAATCAATTGACATGAATGACTTGCCAAAAGTGGCCCGAAACCCTCAGTTTTTTTTACGTTTTTTATGTGAAGCCGAGCTCTCGCTACAGTCTCTCGCACATTTTGCCGACCTAATCTTCCAAAAGTGCTCCGAGCCCCTCAGTTTTTTAACATTTTTCAAGTGGAAATCGAGCTCTCGCTACAGTCCTGCGCACATTTTGTCGACCACTTTCCCCGATCGAGCCGCGCACCCGCAGAAACAGCGACCACGGCAGCCACTTTACCGGAAAAAATACAGGGTTTCGCGCCCAAGAGTGTCTTCAAGCCTGAATTCACGCGTTCCCGATCCTAACACTTCCCAACTACTTGCATGATGATGTGGTTGCCATGATGATTGAGGTGATGATGCGGTTGCCATCATGATGAGAAAGCTAGCCATGACAATCGTTCGTAATTCGGAAGTTTCCTAACTAAACTTCCTTTGAACAAGAGAACAGTTCAGAACAGTACAGTACATCAGAAGAAATAACAGTTGGATTATAGTTTGATTTAGTTGGATAGTGCTCAGATTCCAGGCCTGCTTCAGCGCCAAGGCCGCCTGGATTCGCACTTTCAGATTTTCCGTCCTCAGGAGGTCACCTGCCAAATATCCGGTCGAAAAAAATGAAAGACTCAATCAGACACGATTAGACGAATTTTTAGATCGACTCAGCTACACTCAGCTCGACTCAGCTCAACTCAGCTCTTGTGTATTCTTAGGATTTCTTAGGCTGTGTCAACCTTTCCTCCTTTCAGCCCAGGAACACAGAGCTTCCATCAACTTCGTCACGACTTCTGGATAGCTGGCTGCAGCTGCCAATTGCCCGGCTGAACGGCAACCATTCCACTGACACTTTGGCGGAGGTTTCTGCACAGCCACTGTTAGCCTTGGGAGACATACCATGAACAGCAAAGGATCTTGCCGAGTCTTTCTCGGCAAGAAAACACAGGAGGTGTCAAAGTTCAAAGCGCTGATTTGACCAGAACAAAGTGGCTGTACCCAAGAGTTTGTGATGAGACTCAATGTATGTTCAACTTTCAACCATTGTTCAACACTATTCAAATGATTTCAAAGTATGTCAAATGTAGACTCAGAGATATTCAGAGATGAGATTTTCAAAAAAAGACTGCCAGGGTACAAGTCCGCCAAGTCTTGAATCTGTCCAGGCTTCAGCCCGAGCTCCGCCACGCAGCCGACTGCTCGTAGTCCGGAAGCCCTGGCCTTATCCGAGGGATCTGAGCAGAGCGGCATCAAGGCTCTGGCCACGTTCTCTCGCTGCAGCTCCTGGGCGCGGCGAAGCGGTTTGTTACGGTTTGTTGATGTTTGTTGTATCAGATCGCTCCTGCAATGACATTCCAATCTGATTCGATCTGATTCGATCTGTGACCTGTGTTGGAGCGGCCATCATTGTGGTGCCTATCCGATAGATGGTGGGCATGCTACGTGATGCTAGGCGATGCTTCTATGGGCAAATTGCTGTATCTGGCCTGCGCCTTGACAGCTTCCAAAATCATCCAAAGAAGTTTATGTCCAATCTGCTGATCACAAAATATACACAATTTCCGTAGTCCTTTCGCAGGAATCGGCGTGTGAATCAAAGGCTTCTGGTCCCCTACTTTGGTGGGTTCTTCTGCTCCCAAAAGGTCCGGCCGGAATTGCCCAGGCGCATCGCTTGTCAGCAAGGGTGCAAAACTTGCCAACGCTGTCGCACAAGCAGATCGCACATCACCCGCAGAATCAGCAGCCAAAGGTAAAACTCGGCAAATGACTTCTTTCCTGAGACACTTCACCCCAGCGGAATCACGACAAGCATGCGGCCTCAACTTTGTGGCCGCCTGAGACATAGTCCCTGCACTTTCGATGTTGCACAAGTTTCCAAACAGCATAAACTGTCAAGGTGCCCTTCTACATGGGAAAACGTCCCAGTGAGTGCACCAAGCGCCTGCACTGCGGCAGTGCGCACTCCACCATTGTTGTCCTCGAGTTTGGGATAAAGGGCTTCCTGAGACACGAGCTGCCAATGAAGCCCGTGAAGCGCAATGTAGAAGTAGATAGGTGATGATAAATGTACAATTTACAAATGGTATGGCAACTGCAAGAAACCTGGGCACTGCAGGTTGAATGTTCTTCATCAATTTTGCCCATCGCGTGAAGGCACACAACAAATATTTGCTTGGTTTACACCAAGTTTAATGCACTCTCATATGGTTACAAGTTTTTGTTTTTTGGGTGGCCTATCGCTTTGCATGGTTTGGTGCACTTTCTCAACACAAGTAGTCTACGCTTATTTTGACCGCATCTCACATGAATGTACATGAATGTATATCGTGCCTATGGACCTATGGGCCTATGGGGGCATAAACTATTGAACATTTTGTGTTTATTCATTCAAAAGACTGGGTGTTTGGTGGGCTCTTCAACTGCGGCTTTTGCATCTTTAGTCAGAATGAGTTCAGAAAGTCTCAAATCAAAAAACGAACAAACCAGCCCTCGTGACTCAAAAAGTTTCCAGCGCTTTGGAGCATCTGAAGCCTTCCGCTCGCACCAAGCACGGCAGCGCACTCATGGCAGCAGCACGGACAGACGCATTGGTTTCAAGCCGCTGAGCAGCATGAAGGAGGTCCTCTTTAGAAACAGCAACTGTGGCGGTCTTTAAGACACTTTTAGAAGCGAAATCAAGCATGATTGGGCTGAAAACATCAAAATAAATGAGAACTCTTTGGCTCTGCACAGCACGAGATTCTTCCAGGAACTGGTGGGAGAAGCGCCAGTCAATGGAAGAAACTGCAGGGAGATCGCTCAAGAGCCGAAAACCTCGCAGCCGCAACATGGAGCTGTGGTATGTCACCAGCATCGTGATCAACTTTTCCAACAAACCGATGGTCGACTCCTGAGTTCGAATGCAGGATCTCACTTGAGAAGTGCCAAGAATTCGGAAATTGCAACTGGAAAAAAGGCTCTGCATCCATCCCTTTGTCTCATTTGTCTCAAGAAGTACTTCACTAAAAGCTGACAATTTTCCATGATTCCTCTAATGCAGCTTTGTCTCTGGCAAGGCAGAAGGGACGAAGGTTGCCAGGCGACCTCCAGTTCCAAAGAATCCAACTGAACCTAACTTCCAGAAAAGCAAAAAAAAAAACAAAAAAAACAATACTTCACAAAATTTGGCATCCTTCGAATGACTTCAAACCCATTCAAACACTTTGATACACCTTGGACATCTAATGATATTCGCAGAACGCGCAGCGTGCCTGTGAGCAGAGCGAACTCTTGAATCAACACAGGTTCTTCGGCCTCGGTCTTCTCTGCCTTCCCTTTGCGGCTGTTCTTCCCACCCTCCCGTTTGTCCGCACTTGGCGTTGGTGGGCGCAATTGGTTGCGTTGCAGCTCTGCCATGAGATCCAGCATCTGCTGCAACAGCCAATCCTCAACAGGAATCAGACGGAATCTGTTTCACAGGGCACAAAGAATGTCAAGTTCCAAGCATTGTCAACTGACACTCGGTGTCTTTGCAATTTCTATTAGATCTGTTAGGGTCTGTCTTTTGCTTCCCAGGATGGTTAACATGCTCGTGGAGCCCGAGCCACTGCTGGTGGTTTGGCTGTCACGAAGAGGTATTGAGTGAGTTCGCTGCTGCAATCGTCTCGTTTGAGCACCTTGGCCAGAGACATTGACCTCTCCAGGAGTCAGCAATATCAGCAGCAGACCGTCGAAACCGGGATCCTCTATGTGTCATCCTCTAAAGAAATTGTGGAGAGGAGATGTCTCAAGGCTCATCATAACCTAACACTGAACCAAGTGACTGATCCAATGGCCATCACTGCCGCCAGAGCTTGTGCAGACGCCTGCAAGATGCAAGTTCTAGCAAGGCCACAGAGAAAGAGAGACAGAGATAGATAGATAGATGGATAGATAGATAGATAGATAGATAGCTAGATGGATGGAAAGATAGATGGATGGATAGATAGATCGATAGATCGATAGATGGATGGATGGATAGATGGACGGATGGACAGATAGATAGATGGATGGATAGATAGATAGATGGATAGATAGATGGATAGATAGATGGATGGATTGATAGATCGATAGATGGATGGATGGATAGATGGGTAGGTAGGTAGATAGATAGATAGATAGAAAGGTAGATAGATAGATAGATAGATGGATGGATAGATAGATAGATAGGTGGATGGATAGATAGATAGATTGATTGATGGATGGATAGATGGATGGATGTACGGATGGATGGGCGGATGGATGGATGGATGCATGGATGCATGGATGCATGAATGGATGGATGGACAAATAGATAGATAGATGGACGGATGGACAGATAGATGGATGGATAGATAGATAGATAGATGGGCGGATGGATAGAAAGATAGATAGAAAGATGGATGGATAGATGGATGGATAGATAGATCGATGCATCGACGGATGGATAGATAGATGGATAGATAGATAGATGGACGGATAGATGGATACATGGATGGATAGAAGGATAGATGGGTACATGGATGGACGGATGGATAGATAGATAGATGGATCGGTGGATGGATGGATGAATGGATGGATGGATAGGTAGATAGATAGGTAGATAGATAGATAGATAGGTAGATAGATAGATAGACAGATAGATCGATAGACAGATGGACGGATGGATAGATATATAAATAGATGGATGGATGGATAGATGGACGGATGGATGGATAGATAGATGGATGGATAGATAGATAGAGGGACGGATGGATGGATCGATAGATGGATGGATAGACAGATAGATGGATGGATAGATGGACTAATAGATAGATAGATGGATGGATAGATAGATAGATGGACGGATGGATAGATGGATGGATAGATTGATGGATAGATAGATAGATGCATCGACGGACGGATAGATAGATGGATGGATAGATGGACGGGTGGATAGATGGATGGATAGATGGGTAGGTAGGTAGATAGATAGATAGATTAGAATAGAATAGAATAGAATAGAAAAGAATAGATAGATAGATAGGTAGATAGATAGATAGGTAGATAGATAGATAGATACATAGATAGATAGATAGATAGATAGACAGATAGATAGATAGATGGATGGATGGATAGATAGACAGATAGATAGATAGATGGATGGATGGATAGATAGATAGATGGATGGATGGATGGAGGGATGGATGGACAGAGAGATAGATGGACGGATGGATAGACAGATAGATGGATGGATAGATGGATGGAAAGATAGATGGATGGATGGATAGATCGATAGAGAGATAGAGAGATAGAGAACCAGGCGAGGCAGCCAGGCACCCAAGATTCCTCACAGAGGATGAAAAGTATTAGTGCCGTCCATCAGCATTGGAAGATCACCAATTTGTTCGGCTGATTGGTTGCCCTTTGCTTCTTTGTTCCTTTCATACGTCCTTTCCACATTCTCCATTTTCGCTATCTTCTTCCATGTTTGATGTGGCTCAGGTGTTACATGCTTGATATCATTATTAATATGTTCACTGCTGAAATGAAAAACTCTGCGTAGCATGGCTCTTGTGCATCATGATAAAGTACCACGTACGTCTTGCCGCGAAGCATTCTACAGACTCGCTCCAGAGCCTTTGTGACAAAGAATCTCTGCAACCTTGGTTTTATAGGCAAATGTGATCGCCTGCCAACCCCGGCTAGCACAAAACACTCGCTCTCTCTCTCTCTCTCTCTCTTTCTCTCGCTTTCTCTAGTCACTGTTTCTTCCTTTTTACCTTCGTTTTCTTTTGGGGTCGTTCTACCTTTTTTTCCTGTTTCCTTTTTCTTCCTGATGCCCTTCTCTACTTTCTCTATCCATCTTTCGCCCATCTTCCTTCTCACCACCTCTGCAAGTTATTTTGTTGCTCTCTTCCTTCTCTCTTCTCTTCATATTCTTTCCTTCTTTTCTCGGTGCTTCTCTTTCTCCCTTGGTTTTGAGATCCTTTACCGTGTTTCTCGCTGAAGGAAAGAAAGTTTGCAGCTAGGGACAAGCCACCTACAATCGCACTGAGCACTGGTAAGTCCAAACTGGTTGGGTGAGTTTGGTGAGGTTCCCTGCCCAGATTTGATGGAGCTTGGGAGCTAGGACGTAAATGGATTTGATGTTTGGCTGCATCTTGGTTGCCTCAAGCTTCAAGTCAGCCAGCGAGAGAAATGTCAGAAGCTTGTGAAGAAGTGAAGTCAAAAGGCCACTGTGGAGTTTGGTGTACGGCGTGCAGGTCGCCAAGTCAGAACCTCATTGAAACACGAAAACTGTCCAGAGTTTCAGGGAGGGGGAAAATGTCTGTGACCAAGTGCCAAATGGCAAGGAACATACAAAAAATGAGGTGGTGTATCAAAAGTCGCGCCTCATACAATCGGAAAAACACAGGTGATTTGCATCAAGTTCAAACAATAATTCAAAACTTGCATCAGTGGTGAGTGTTGATTTTATTTGCGTCATTTCTTTTGTATCTTTTCTTTTGTATCTTTTCAAAAAATCAGCACACCTTGAGCGAACAGGAAACAGGCGCGCAAGGCATTCAACTGCGTCAGCTCATCGCGGTCGATCAATTCCATCACCAAGGCATGGGACCTGGTGAGAACAAACGAATAAAATTTGAACCCTGCCAGGTTAAGAATTCCGAAACCAGGCAAATTGCTGTCAAACTGACAAACCATTCCTGTCTTATTGGGTAGATGGCAAGGCTGTACTATGCAGCTGGGCAGCTGCCGAATGGTTACTGCCAACTGCCCCGTGAGCGACGTACTGCTCTGCTGAGTTTTCCTGGGACAAGGCTGCTGAGGCCCAATCCCGACTTGTGCGCAACATTGAATAGGAGCATCATCTGTCTTCACTAAAACATCTTAAAACCTGCATGATTCCAATTCGCAAAAGACAAAGAAAAAAGCCTTGAGCCACTTGCCCTCGACATACCTCGACTACCCGTCACGTCACTTGCCACTGCCTGCGTCACTTGGCCGCCAAGCTTCGCTGCCTCCAGGGGAACTGGCCAAGTTCGAAGTTGCGGCGCCTGCAGAAGTGCCAGCAGTGCGGACAGCGCTGCAGTTCGCACCTTGGGCGCTGGATCCTGTTCACCTCAGCGCAGCTACAATGAACGAAGGTAGAATAGAATGATTAATGGTGACTAATGATGATTAATGTAGAAGGTAGACCGTCCGTCCGAAAAGAAACCTTTGCTGTTCGTACCCCATTGTTTCCGGACTTCTGCAGAGATAAATCACAGTTTCATCTTTGCTCTGGAATACACGCGGGCATGCTAAGCTTAATGGCACTTCATCAAGTCACAAATTGAGAGCAACATGGGCAATGGCTTTCCAGTAGGACGACAAACCTCTCCAGATTGAAAGTCCAGAACCAGCGGCCATCGGCCGAAAAAGGCCTGACAAGCCCGCGCTCCAAGACCATTATTGTACCCTCCATGCTGGCCAGACGGCCAGACTGCCCAAGAAATACATTCTGATTCAGTTGCTGTGTATGAGCATTTCAAAAACCATGTCCTGCGAAAATAAATGCTGAGCGCTTTGTTGGCTTACCAGTTGTGAAGCCGTGGGGCCTTGTGCCTGTGCTGTGTACCAAGACTCGCCGGCCTTCGGCCACAAGCGAAAGAGTTGGGCAAAGTTTCGCAGTGCCAGAGCTCGCAGCTGAATCTGCTGCGGTTCCACTTTGCTCGAGTCTTTGCCTGCCGCCGTGTGGGAGACTTCAGTCCATTCTACTAGGTGGGGCTGTGCAGGATGGTTTTGAAAGATAAATAATACTGAAGCCCAAAAATGACTCTTCCAGTTCCAGGACAAAGCTGGACATGTTTGAGAGTCCAGTAAAGTTTACGTGCCTTTACATGTCTTTATCTGTCTTGACTCAAAATCCTACAATATGATACAATATGTATCAATGTCAATAATTATTATTTTTCCATTGTTTTCATTGGTTTCCTTCTGCGTTCTGCCTTCGCCTCTCCCTTTGCCCTTTACGCGCTCCGTGGCGCTCGCATCTGTCTCAGACCAAGAGCAGTCCGACGGATCTCGTGGCGCTAAGCCCGCCAAGCCCGGCGGAGGTCGGGCACGGCCAGGGAGGACATAGGGAGCACCAAGAACCGCAAGCGGCTGGAGAGATGCCAAAGCAGGAAGGGCTGAAGCCTCGCATAGTGCCATAGCAGTGCCATAGCAAAAACGTATCTAGAAACACTTTGTGGATCTTTGTTTCATCCAGGAGACTTCTTACATCTTACATGTTCTTACGCTTCTTGCATCTTTTCAATATTCCAATGTCAAGTGATTGACCACGTGAGCCTTATAATCCGCCGACCCCTGCCAACCGCAGAGGGAATTCGTCAGAGAAAAAGTGTCGTGATGGAGCGAACTACAAGTGTCGTACTGGAGCGAAATACTTGAGCCCCACAAGCGACATGAAATTTTGCTCTGGCGCAGCCCGGCTTTCGAGGCTTCGCCCGGGGCTCTACAAGCTACTTTTCGAAGAAATTAAGAAGGGGGCTCTACAAGCCATTTTACTAGGGGGTTCAGAAGGTGACGTCCGCTCTACACAAGCTTTTTGCTGTGGCGAGGCTCTATAAGCTACTTGTCTTTCGCTTAAAGAAATGTTCTTTCCTTTTGCAAGTTCAATGAGGACCAAATTTCTGAGTTTGTGGCGGCGTTTTGTGTCTGATTTGGATGCGGCCAGATGACTTGCTTGACAAAAACTGGAGGAGCTGAAATGTCTAGATTTTAGTAGGGAGAAACTGACATGTCCAGATTTTTGCAGGGATCCAGAGGGGACGTTAGGCACTTTTTTGAATTCCTTTTGCTACGTTTTGGGCACGAAATTAGGTGGTGTTTTGCCGTCTCGCATGCGTCACAGAAGCATCACAGAAACATATCTTTGCATCCCGCTCTGACCCACCAACACCCCGTAATTTACGGTGTTTTCTGCTCGTCGAGAAAAACAACATAACAACTTCAGGGGGGCACCCCTTGACCCAACATAGCCCCAACATAGCTCCAAGATGGCCCAAGATAAGACCCAAGATGGCCCAACTTAGGCCCAACATGGTCGCACAAGATAGACCCAACATGGCCAAACGTAGCCCCAAGATGGCCCAACATAGGGCCAAGATGGTCGCATTATAGGCCCAACATGGCCCGACATAGCTCCAACATAGCGCCAAAATGGTTCAACATAGCGCCAAGGTGGCTCAAGCTAGGCTGAACGTAGGCCCCAGGTGTGTCAAGATAGGCCCGACGTGCTGTCATCAACAACAACAACAACAACAACAGCAACAACAGCAACAACAGCAACAACAGCAGCGACAGCGACAGCAGCGACAGCAGCGACAGCAGCGACAGCAGCGACAGCAGCGACAGCAGCGACAGCAGCGACAACAGCGACGACAACAACAACAACAACCACAACCACAACCACAACAACAACAACACCAACAACAACCACAACCACAACAACAACAACAACCACAACCACAACCACAACCACAACCACAACAACCAACAGCCACAAAAACAACAACACCAACAACCACAACCACAACAACAACAACAACAACAACGACAACGACAACGACAATGACAACGACAACGACAGCAACGACAACAACCACAACAACAACGACGACAACAACAACAACAACGACAAACACAACGACGCTAACAACACCGGCAGCGGCAACAACAACGACAATGCAACACCAACACCATTGACAGGCAAGACCAACCGCAGCACCGGCAACAACACAGCAACAACAGAACAACAACATCAACAACAACAACAACGACGACGACGACGACGACGACAACGACAACGACAACGACAGCAACAGCCACAGCCACAGCCACAGCGACAACAGCGACAACAGCAACAACAACAACAACAACAACAACAACGACAACGACAACGACAACGACACTAACAACACCGGCAGCGGCAACAACAACGACAACTCAACACCAACACCAACCACAGGCAAGACCAACCGCAGCACCGGCGACAACAACAGCAACAAAAGAACAACAACAACAACAACAACAACAACAACAACAACAACAACAGCAACAGCAACAGCAACAGCAACAGCGACAGC
>Ga0126342_10018071_pt1 | contig 12124 bp, 7 predicted proteins | sample Cyp1metagenome_FD_92528 | JGI IMG/M metagenome (GOLD analysis project Ga0126342, IMG submission 92528) | Coral microbial communities from Lord Howe Island, Old Settlement Bay, Australia - Cyphastrea 1 metagenome | ecosystem: Host-associated > Invertebrates > Cnidaria > Coral ... | reverse complement strand
GCTCCCCCTTGCGTCTGCCGGGGTCGGCGGATATTGACTGCTGGCTACTGGCTGGGTGCTGCTGTCTTATTCCCTAACGCGCTCCCCCTTGCGCAGCCGGGGTCGGCGGATATATATATATATTAGATTATAAAAATTAATTGGTAGTTCGAATTCGTGTAGATCTGCTAGGACTACCAGGGCACCGAGCCACAGGTTCGAGACGGGCCTCTTGGCGGCACGGCCATATTCCGATTGAACGAGAGGTTCTTGAACAGAATTCAGGACAAAAAGCGTTGTTTCATTGGGACATATAACCCGAATAATCATGAATAATTGGATGATCAGAGATGATAGAAGATCCAGAAGCGGGCAACAGCAATTCAGCAATTCCAAATGGTGTCTAAGCGGCTGAACATGCAATCACCTCACCAAGCACTGACCCCTGTGTAAAGTCAGGATGGAGTCCGGTATGCGGCGGTTGTTTGAGAAACCCTACGAGGGGGAAATCGCTGCAATGATGGGATACTTGGATAGAAGAAAGTTGTCATTTCCCCATCAGATCTCACACACCGACAATTTCTATAATATATGTATGCAAATTTTTGGTGGTATATTAGACACACACACATTAAATAAATAGATAAACACAAATAGATACATAAACAATAAACAAGCAAGTAAACAAATAGATAAACATAATAAACAAACAAATAGATAAATAAATCTTTATATAAATAAAACAATAGTAAAATCATATATATATATAAATATGAATAACATACATATAAATATCAATATAAACACATAAACAAAAATAAATACACGCATATATATATATATACAGTATATATGTATAATATACACACGCACCGTCTATATGTGTAATACAGAAATTGTAATATGCAGAGGGAAAGACATGGCCAGTAAGGATGCTGGTAGGTACGTTGTGCACACACCTTTCTTGGGGTAAACTTCAGGATGGAAGGCTCTGGCTGTGGAAGATGCCCAGCGCATTGTCTTCTTTCCTCGGATGACGCTTGTCGGGGAGGGATGAAATCCTGCTTGCAGCATGAGGAGACTTCACCAATTGGTTTGAAGTATGACGTGCCGTGAGGGTCAGGGTTTCTTCAACCCAAGCAGGAAGCATCCATTCCTCATAGCTATAGATTTCATAATTACCTCGGGGGAACGCAAAACCCCTGAGATCACGCCAGCTCCGACCCCTGAGATCACTGCCAGCTCCCTGCCGAGGTCAGACATGGAGGTGCAATCTGTGATGGGGATGATGCGGCCCCCCTGCCATCCAATGCTGTAGACCAACTGGGGCTGGGTCAAGTTGCCAGTATTCGACTTGGAGTGCATGTAATGTGAGCATTAATTATGAGCTGGACCATTCTTGGCTCACAAATGGTAAGGAAAAAGCGAAAGGATGTTGACTGAGCGGCACATCATAGCCCATGCCATGCAGCGCCAAACTATGCGCGCCAGGTGTATGTGAAGGCTTTCCAATTGGACACGCCGGAAGCGACCAAGCGGAAGGAGAGCATGGGGGAGAGAGCAGAAAGCTGACATGCCAACCTTAAGACTGTCAGATATTTGTTTTTGTTCCTCTTTGGGTGTTGGTTAGCAACCCCTGACATCTTAGGACCAAGGGCGGGTTTGCTTGATCTTTGGAACATGACACTACTGGTAGCTGACGGAAGCTTACACTGCCTAGCCTCTTGCGCAGCGCTGGCTGCAGCGGGAGGAACAACTCATGAAGTTCAAGCTGCTGTCAGTGTTTTACACCTTGCATCGGCATGACGGTACCACAGCTGCCCTGGTTGGCAATGTGTTGATCCGTTCCAATGCTTAGTGTGCAAAAAGGAGGTCAACATTATCACATTTTAACATCCTTAACGCAACATCTTCTTTAATAATGAGGGGTATCGCATCACATTTTTGCTGATTTCTGCACGGACACAGCTCGCCACTCAAGGCATTCCAAACACAGAGTTATTGGTTTAACATCGCTGAGCTTGGGGTCCTGGGGTCAAGTCATGCGGACCTACCGTCTCAACCACATGTTAGCAGATGCTAGATAGTTCTGAAGCAAACCGCGCGATCTTCAAATTCTGGCAATTTCAATTTGGTTGCCCTGTTGCTGCCTCATTGTCCTTCTCTTCTCGTATTTTTAATGATTTTTAACATTTTTTAACACATTTTCCAGCTCCTTGCTGTCAGGTGGCTTGGCTGAGAGGTTCATGCACTTTGGAGGGTTGCTTTCCTTGGTGAGCCTCTTGGGGGAGGAGCCTTGGGGCTGATATGGCACCCATATCAGCGCGGAAGCACGCAGTGCACATGGTTTCTACAGTCGAAGTTGAGCTCTGAATTTGTAGGAGAATCGGGTGATCCAGTCCCAAGCCATCGAGCTCCTGCATGATTTTCTGGCACCACACATGGCCATGCAGCCAGCCAGCTCGGGTCGACAGGCCCAGCAATGCCGGTTACTCCTTCCTAAGGATGCCTTCTTGTTGGGGGGTTGCCCTTTGCGCCATTCAGCATCAGGGTTTTGAAGCGTTTCCTTTCTTGCCAAGCCACACAGATAGATGGATGGATGGATGGATGGATGGATGGATGGATGGAATTCAACGACATTTAGATACATGACCATATGTGCTGTCACGCTTGTTGCGCACATCCCAGGGATAGGCCTTGGGAAAGCCAAACAAGGATTGAAAGGATGCAGTTGGCACACGATCCTAAGGTGACCCAGTATTTCTTTGATTCTCCAAAAAACATGTATTTTCTGTGCGAGGCGCACCTGCAACACCACGTTTTTCTCTGCATCTTGCTGGCAGAATCTAGCAGATGAAGATGGGCTGGGTCGGCTGGGTGTTGAAGAGGACGACGATTCAAGGGGGCAGTGTCACGGGCTGCTTCTTGCTGATGTGTTTGAGGTGACATTTTTGTCGCAGCGGCAAGGCGTTTTAGAGTTTGGTTTGGGCGCTGATGCAAACAAAATTATTGAACATCTAAGCCTCCGAGTGTCCACGGAGGTAGAGGGGTGACACCTATGAGCAGGTCCGAGTCACTTAGGCCTCAGCTCTGGAAAGCTTTGGCAGTACTGTGGGCTGATCCTCTCAGAGCCTGGGGAGGCGCTCACATTTCTGGGTGTCATAACATGTCGTCCCATGAGAGGGCCCCAACACAAGACGAAGCATGTATACAGTTGACATGATCCATGGTGGATACCCCGCCCAGCAAAACTTTGTGACCACTGAACTGTTCCAAGCAGAGGTCTTTCCAAAAAGCTATTCGAGTAGCATCCAGCTGCTGGCTGCGGCCATTGGATGGCTGCGACCACAAACTGGCCACGAAGTTGCAGAGGCTGGGACCTCAGATTATCCCAAGATTCCGCAAGTTCTAGAGAAGCTTCCAACCTTCGAGCCTTGTTGGCACATGTTGGCACTACATCACCAAATGTTTGTGCCATTCTCTCACCAGGCTACGGTGCCTCCAGAAGTAAAGGGTGCCATGACAGCCCTGCAACGCTGCGCCAAAGGTTCCACACCATTGGCCACCTGGAAGAAATGCCCAAGGGGTCCAAGGAGTGCCTTTTGTTGCACTGTTTCTGCAAGTGTCCTCGGAAGCTGATAATACTGCTAACGAGACCTCCAGCACCAGTGCTGATACCGCAGATATTCACGGATATTCATAAATCCTTCGAATTCCACAAGCCACTCAACCATACGCCATTAGTTCTCGCACAAATTCGAGGTGAAGAGGGTATGCCAATTTCGGTCCAGAGCCGCCAAGTCATTCCCCAGCTAAGGCACCTGAAATGCGACAAGTGGCAGAGGAATTGCTGGAGGAAACTTCAGGGAAGGGATGCCCAGGGCATTTCCAGTGGTAAATGGAGGGAACGGTCTTGAGCTATAGGTATCCAATAGCATCCATATTCATCCATACTCATTCATATTACTCGCACCTACAGAATGGTGAGCCAAGGAGCTACAAAGTAGAGTTTCCCAAAGAGAGGGAGAGGTCATCATTTGGGCTTTAATGTGGCTTGTGGCATGTGGTAAAACCCCCTTTCTCACCTGAGAAAGTGGGTCACGCGATGCCCAACCATGCCCAAGCAGCAGGAGCTGGCAGATCTTCCAACCATTCGCAATGGCCTCAGAAAGACTATGATGATGGGATCGATTTTGAGCATTAGTGGAGACCACAGGTATGAGTCACATTGAGCCACCATCAAGTTGAAGTCGTTTGACTATTTTGACTCGTGCTTAGTCCTGGAATGCGTGTGTTTTGTATCCCGGATATAGGAAACATATCCTTAAAGTATGAGTGACCAAGGTGTGAAGTGTAGATGTTTTTTTACTTCTCCAATGATCACCATACTTTTTCCAGTGACTGTATGCTCCAATGAGCTCCAATGTCGCCAAGCACAATATGCGACATGCTCCTGTCCTTACCCCTTGCCTGCGCGTCATGACATTGCAGAGGTTGTCCAACTCTTGACCACTGCAGGTTCTGATCCCATGTCAGGTGAGGCCCTGAAGAAGTGTCAAAGTTGCTTGGTTATCTTGGTTGATTATGTCGGGTGAGGCCCTGATTATAATGGAACTGATAAAGATAGACGCATATAGACGCAGCTGAGCCCTCAGGTAACCTTTTTGATCCTGCCATGCAGAAGCGGGAGGTGGAACTGGGGAACGGAGAGAGCGGTGCATTTCGGTATGGAAAAAGGAGCCCTGAAAGCATAGTTTGAGAGCTAACTATGAGGGAAGTTATATTAATCCAAGAGGGAAGTTCTGATTTGTCAAAACCATAGCATCCCATGCCTGTGACGTGCCAGCTGATGAAGACATCGATCCTATGTCCCCATCCAGCCCCCAGCGGTGTTTGGGAAGGATGCAGCACATGCCTGGCAAACATTGAAGCTGCTGGGCAACGAAGCAGTGTCCGCAAAAATGTTGTGCCTTGGCAGCCGTAGCAGTTGGGAAGTTGGCGGGTCCGGAAAGGCATGAAAGGATGCTGCATATCATGATGGACTAGCTAATGAAGGCACCGGTGGAGGGTATCTTGTTTGGAGTGTCAGTCAGTGCTTAAGTACTGACATGTACTGACTGACATGAAACAAATCAACTGTTCAGAGGGCAAAGAAGGGGAGGAGGATTAAGTGACGCGCATGCTAAATGCAGCAATGCAGTGCATCTAAATGCTGATAATTACTGATAATACAAATAATTGATAATACTTTAATTCGTCTAATTGTGCATGTTCCTCCTCTTCCCCGGCGTTCAACTGAAGCCAAATTGGCCACGTTTTTTGGCTCACTTGATAGGATTTGATAGGACTGCGGTCAAAACCATCATGCAGCAGCTACATTCGTGTACAGTAAGTATAATAACCAACCATGGGCACGCGTTCGCACCTTACCAAACCATCAGGTCAGATCAGGTCCATCTACACAATGTCACTTCGCCTTCCCCAAGGTGGCCAGCAGAAACAATTTACAGAATGGCGCTCGAGGTCCGCTGCATTTGCCGCAGCCAGTTAGCTGTGTAGTGCGTGGAACGGGACTTCATGGGTGACTAAATGCTCCTGCGCAAATATGGTGCCAAGGAGCAGGAAGTCAAATGAGCAGCGTTGAAAACCTCCAAGTAAGCATTTTATATATTAAACGTTAAACTAGCTTACTTCCGCGAAAGTAAAAACCTCACGCGCGAAAGCCGCGCGAAAGCACCCGTGAAAGAGGCGTTAAATGTTCTAACCGCGAAAACTCCGCGAAAGCTTGAAATTATTGCCTATCACTATAGTACTAGTTTTAACTTATCTGCGACAGCTGCGCGAAAGCAAACATGATGGACTCAGCGTCCGCGAAAGCTAAACGTGTGGTCGCGTAAGTACCGCTAAAGCTCCGCGAAAGCCACGTGGGATTATAACAAATTTGCAAAAGGGTTCTCAACACTGCTCAAATGTTGACCAATGTCCTGTAGCTTCATGTTTGCAATAGGTTATCATCGCTTATCCCAGTTTGATGTTGCCCTAGCATTGGATTGTGACAGTGACCCCTTCTCTCCCATGAATGAAGCCCAGAGAGCCGGAAAGGAGCTCTTTGCTATTTGTACCTTTCCACACCGAAAACACAGAATGTCCTGTCTTCATCCAGCATCCGTTGCTTTGAAGGAGGGAGGTGATGTTCTGCCCGAAGCTGAAGCTTCAATCCTGCACTCCAACCGAGCCGCTTGGTGCACGTGCGGAGGAGGGGTGAGTGATCCGGGGATTCCTCATGATTCCTCCAAAAGCTCTTCATTGATGTTCATCGAAGCTTGCTGAAGACCTGTTGACACCTATCAGATATCAGCCATTATCAGCCTATCTGTGTCTTGCGAGGCCCTGGTGTTGCTGAAGGCTGGCCACTTCGAGGATGCTGCGGCAGCAGCTGAGGAAGCTCTCCAGCTGAACGGCCACAACAGCAAGGCGGCCTTCAGGCAGGCGCAGGCTGGCAACCGGGGTTGAGGGGACGACGGTGGACGTGGTAAGGCTGGATTCTTTCAAGGACACCCTGTAATTTCAATTCTATAAGTTTGCGTAATTTTCAGCCTTTCAGCAGTGAGGCATCATGGTTCCAGGGCTGGATTTTGCACTATTTTGATTTACAGTATTTTGTATTTTACTTCGGGCTGTGCATGTTTTATTTTGTTTTCTGACCCCATGATTTGCACGGACACAGGCTCTTCTTGTTTTTGTTTGGTTCGTGCGTGCCTGCCTATCAGCTGGCGGATGAAGTTGAATGAGCAGTATGTTTGGGCATCCCAGGGTATCATGCTACCCACCGCACACAGCCAGAAATCTCGGCCAACATTTATCCGATTTAACGTATTTATCTCCACTTCGGGGCTTGCCTGATGCAGCAACTGGTTTGAGAGCAGCCAGCGGCACTATCATTTATCATCATCCAATAGCCTTCCTGTTCCCTTGTAGCAGAGATGAAGCCATTTTAGTTGGGAAACGCAACCAACTAATATGTATTTAAGATTGTATGTTTAAGAATGTTCAAGATTGAACAAGTCATCATTCGTATATGTTCCTTCTGTTCTCCACTCAAATTTGCCTTGCACTTTCTGTCATCATGCCCAGCCGCAGGCCTTGATGGAATTGGGCTCTGCTGCAGCCCTGCAAGCGGCGGAGAGGGCCCATAGATTGGAGCCCAAAGACGCCAAAGTCTTCCAGCTGTTCCTAGGACCATGTGGGCCATGGCCGCGGCATGGCAACTCTTGGATATTACGCAATATGGATGCAACATGTCTGCGAATTACCATATGATCCTACTACATATTTATAACATAAAAATACATAAAATGTGGAGCTGTAGAATGTAGAATGTATAGTTTATATGGGTCCTTCACCAGTTTGACTGAGTCGCATGTTTTTCGAATTTAGCCGCCTTGGCCATTCACCGCTCAAGTTCAAAGCTGTTCTGATGGGTCTAGGGGCCAATAGTTTGTGGAAGATCTCAGTGGCGCTGCATTTGGGGTCCCTTGGTTTAGTTGGGGTCCAGTGGGTGCAGCAGCGGAATCTTGAGCATCAACTATCCAACTTGGCCTTTGAGATCAAAACCCATTGCGAACCAATCAAGGGAGATTCAAGTGGGACTGACCCTGACCCAATCCCTTCCTCGGTCGGAAATCCCACTGTTGTGCCAAAAACACCGGAGGACAGACAGTGGTATCCGAGGGGGCGGGTTTGGTGGGACTCAGATTGTGGCTTGTGGTTTCCTTTCGTGTTGTTGTTGGTAGCTCTAGGCACTTTGCTGGTTTTAGGTCAGGTGTGGAGTAGGAGCTTTGCGACAACAGCAGTGGAGATTGGATCACCTGTCTGCCAGCGTCAGCTGGCCCAGCGCCAGTTGGCAGAGATCAGACTGAGGAGGCATGGCTTTGGTCAATAGAGAGGTCTTGTTAGAATACAATGTGGCCGGCGCAAGACTGTGGCATGACCGGTTGGTGATGGAACATGTAGCCAATGATACCTATGTAGTGTTGACCCCAGATGGGGATATATATGCTGAGGATCTTGGGCTTTTGAATCCGGACGTCCGGGCCATCAGAGTGAGGCCGGGACCCAGGAGGGTTCCAGCTGGGTTGGTGGCTGCTGAGATCTACGCGATGCCTGCGTGGACTGCCAATCAGTTGAATGGACATAGAGATGAGGCACGCCGTGTGGCTGATCAAGAAAGAGCGGCCTTGGCAGGTGGGCCCTTAGCAGCTGCAGCTGTGGGGGCTCAGGCGCCTGCAGCGGTGGTTGCGGGGGCGCGAGTTGCTGAGCAGCCCGCCTTTGACCGCCATGAAGGTTTTGCAGAGGGATCCTTGAAGTGGCTAGCTGCTGAGACATGTCATGGATACCAGCATGGGCAAGAGGTGGCAGGAGTTGGGGCGGGACTTGTCAAGGGTGCCAAACTGGCTTTCAACTTGCCGAGTGGTGGTGTGATTTTTGTCGAATGTGTGGATGGCAGTGACTATTTCAAGTTTTTGCAGAAGCCTTCACGGGGGGATCCCCGTATTTTGGAGGTAGAGCTCAACGCTTTGGGACAACCAGAAAGGGGGCTGAAAGATGTGGCCTCGTTGTGCAAAGAAGTCAAGGTGCGTTGGGCTCTAGCGGGCCCAAGGACTGCAAAGTGGTGTGTGAATTATCTGGCAGTGGAGGGATTGGGCTTCGAAGGACACCATGAACGCCTTCGACAAGTCACCAGAGCGGATGCCTCTAGCTGGGGCATCCAAGAACACTTCCAAGTCTCCATGTGCCTGAGACAGGCACTGCTGGTGGACCAATTGGACGCTTTCAACCTCTTGTCCATCGAGATCCAATTCAGACGATTGCAAACAATTGAATACTCCTACAGCGAGAAGGCACGTGAGCAAGAGTCGAAAGCTGTTGGAGGGAGGTTGTCCCTTGAAGAGCAAACATCGTTTGGAGGAGTTACCAGACAATTTTCTACTTTGATGATTTGCCCTGACCTCTTGGATCATGTCAAGCTGGAGACTGAGAAGGAGGCCTCTTTGGCTAAGAACCTTAGGAAAGCCCGAGAGGAAAGAGAGCTTGCGAGAAAGGGGAAAAAGGGGGACAAGCAGACGGACCCCTGAGGAGCAGGGTGCAAGGTGGGCCCGGCCTTAGCCACTTTGCGTTACCCAGCCGGGGGGAGGAAGTTGATAGGTGCCCGCGGGATATCTTTCCGCTTCCTCTGGTGCAGGTTTCAGAATTTGGTCAGGGCCGTGTTTCGCGGAAAACCACGCAGAGACGTAGGCGCAGACAATTTTTTGAGGAGGAGGTGAATCGATCAATTGATGCCCTCAACCTTATGTATGGAAGACCTGGTTTACAGCGGAGTGCAGCATCGGATGGCTTTCAATCAGTTCCTAGTGCTGCACAACTTCAGGTCTTGGAATTCGTTGAACAGTGCGTGGGTGAGGCCGGCCTTAGTGATGGCCTCACGGGCCCTGAGGCCCTCATGGAGCTTCGGGTTTCTCAAGGATATGAGGATTTGCCGACCTCATGTCCTTTGGCATCCTATGATCCTGAACTGGTCGCTTTGCCTTCGGGGGCTCTTACTCCGGTGCCTCTGGAAATGCTGGTTGGTCAGGGCGGGCGAGAAGAGGTGGATAGCTTCACATCGACACAAACTCTTGCTTCAGCCGAGGCAGCAGGTAATCTTAGGGAGCAAAGGCTGGGGCGTAGCTATGAGGATCCACAGTTTAAGAACCGACTCAAATACTCTGGGTTTGTCAAGAGGCTCTTGAGTTTGGGCATGCTGGACCTTTCATTGGAAAAACCTTTGGAGCAAACTGGCATGTTTTTTGTGAAGAAGAAAGGAGGAAAACAGAGGTTGATCTTTGACTGTCGTAGAAGCAACTGCCATTTCACTACCCCAACGCCTATCAAGTTGGCTACGGGCGATAGCATAGGAAAAATTGAGACGGGTAGAACTCCACTCTATATGGCGAGCGCTGACCTGCAGAATGCCTTCTACACCATGGCCATGCCGTCCTCCCTGAGACCGTTTTTTGGGTTGAAGGGGCTCACGGCAGCTGAACTTGGCCTTTCGAGCGTTGGTGGTAGAGATGTGCAACCTCATGCCATTGTCTATCCTCGCATAGCTGTAGTACCTATGGGCTGGAGTTGGGCTATGTGGTGGTGTCAGCATGTGAATGAGACACTGTGTGACAAAGCTGGATTAGATCCTGGTCAACGGCTGAGAGATGGGCAAGTTGTGCCGAAGGGTAACCTATGGCATGTGCAATATGTGGACAATTTGCATATCTTTGGCACCAACAAGGAGGAGGTTGAGAATCAGTTTTGGGCTGCGGTGAAGGTGATGCGGGATTCGGGTCTTACAGTTCATGAAATTGAGGTAAATGAGGGAGAGGCAGAGGTGCTGGGATGGCGTGTTGAAGAATCAGGTCTGTTGAAACCCACTAGGAAGAGGCTATGGAGAATAAGAGCTGCTATCAGGGAACTTTTGAAAAGAGGTAGATGCAGTGGCCAGCAGCTTGAAAGACTCCTTGGCCACATCACGTTTGTTTCACTTTGTCGGCGAGAAGCACTTTCAGTCTTGGGGGAATGCTACACGTATGTCAAACGACATTATACTGAGGTGGTGCCCATTTGGAAAAGCGTTCGACGCGAGCTGGCAAAGTGGGATGGTATTTCAGTGATGATTTTCAACAATATGCGGAGTGGGTGGGGCGATACTATTTATGCTGTTGATGCTTCAGAATGGGGCTTGGGTGTAACTACATCGCCATCGACTGCTCAGGAGCTTCAGCAGCTTGGAGCCTATGTCGAACGGTGGAGATTCAAGGACGACCAGGCGAGGAATCCCAGACATTTTGTCCGGGCCACAGATGAGGAGCTTTTTGAGGTTGCGGATGTTTGTGGCTATGATCAGGGTTGCAATTATTTTAAAACTGTTGGCTATCGTACAGTTGATAGAAGTTGGCAAATTGTTGGTAGGCATCGATGGAGACAACAGGAAAGCATGCCGGTACATGAAGCACAAGCTACACTTTATGGGGTTAGGCACATACTTCGGAAGTGTTCCAACTTTGGCAAAAGACATGTTATTCTTACTGATTCGATGACTGCAGCAGTTGCCATTGACAAAGGTAGGGCCAATAGTTTTCGGTTGCGACGGGTTTTACAACAGCTGGCAGCATTAAGTTTGGGCTCTGGTTGCGTTTTTAGAAGTCGCTGGATACCCAGCGAGTGGAACCCAGCAGACGGGCCTAGCCGCGGCTCATGGTCGGTGTCTTCCCCTGTTAGGAAATTTGATGATTCACAGGAATCTGGGGGTGGACGTGACATGGGACGAAGGGCCGTCCAGAAAGAGGCAGAAGTCAGCTCACCAACCTCGCCAGGCAGAGCCGACAGTGGTGGCTCCTTTGACCTGGGACATCGAGCTCAGCAGCCTGTCAGGCAAAGAGAAGCAGGTTCAAAGATCCAGAAGAAGAAAAGCTGTCAGAAACCAGAACCCAAAGGATACTCTCAGAAAAGCTTCAGTGGGAGCAGCAACATTGAAGAGATACGAGAATCTATGGGATCAGCTGTGCCGGTGGAGTCAGGGAAAGATTTTTTCTGGCATGGACATGAACAAGATGGACAAGTTGCTGACCCAATATCTGGAGTTTTTGTATCTGGAAGGGGAAGATCTGAGCAAAGCAAATTATTTGACAGCTGCCGTGATTTATCACAATCCAGGGAGCAAGGGACTTCAGGCGCTTCCCTTGACACAACAGAGCATGAAAGGATGGCGGAGACTTTGCCCTCCGCGTGCGCGGATGCCGCTGCCATACGAAGCGGTAGCGCTGCTATGCGAAGAGGCAGTGAGAATTGGGAACAAGGAGCTGGCCCTCTGCATGCTTCTGATGCCTGAGGCCGGCAGAGCCATTCCGGCTGCGGGTGCCGGACATAGTGGCTCCAGTGGGAAAAGGCCGGAAGACTTACCGGTTCTATGCCGTCTTGCTCCATCCAAGCGAAGTGGGTACGCCATCCAAAACTCTGCAGTACGACGAGATGTTGACACTAGACCTCAAGGGCCAGCGGTTTTTGGGGCCGGCTCTCATCAAACATCTGAAGTTGGACTGCAGGCAGAAAAATC